>Ga0307408_100000036_pt1 | contig 197635 bp, 172 predicted proteins | sample 322Cmetagenome_FD_202116 | JGI IMG/M metagenome (GOLD analysis project Ga0307408, IMG submission 202116) | Maize rhizosphere microbial communities from greenhouse at UC Davis, California, United States - 322HYB-C-3 | ecosystem: Host-associated > Plants > Roots > Rhizosphere > Soil | place...
CCATTCCGAACCCGGAAGTGAAACGCTTCAGCGCCAATGGTAGTGGGACGATAGGTCCTGTGAGAGTAGGTCGTCGCCAGGTATTTGCCCGGTTTCATCGAGTAAGATGAAACCGGGCTTTTTTTTGCCCGGATGCGGCCCGAATGAAGCACGGATGAAATAGGCCCTATTCGTAAATTCGACGTAAAGGGATGGATGATTCTTGAGAGGCTTTGGAGTGGGAAGCACTTTGCAGGATCATGAAAGCGGTAAGTTGCTTGCTCGGGTTGGTCCTTTCGTTGTCTTCAGGCGCGGCCTACGAACTTCACGAATGGGGGACCTTCACCACGGTATCCGGTTCGGACGGGGTGTTGCTCTCGGGTTTACAGCGGGAAGAAGAAGCGTTGCCTTGTTTCGTGCATGCGCATTTCGGGTTCGAAAACGGCCAATCGCCATCAAGCGTAACGTTCATCCGTCTGAGGACGACTCACGGCTTCGAGCGATTCGAGTTGGGTAAGAAAGGACTGGGTCGGCGTCCGGTATCAGGCGTCACCGTGAAGATGGAGACGCCGGTGATCTACTTTCACTCTAACACTGGATTCCAAGCACATGTGAAAGTGGGCTTCGAAGGTGGAACGATCAGTCAGTGGTATCCGGAACGTAGCGGTGGAGAAACGTTGCCGGAACCTCCGGGTCCGGGAAAGGCGCCGGTTCAATCCATGTCTCTTGAGCCGTGGAGGATCGATTTCTCGAAGCCCTATCGTGGGTTGATCGAGTGGGATGTGGAAGTGCTGTCGCCGGAGCGATCGCGTGCCTCGAGAATCTTCAAGCCCGATGATACGCTCAACTGGCTGCGCGCACGGGTGCCGGAAGCGAACGTCGTTCGCACTTCTTCGGGCGAAATGGAGAATTACCTGTTCTACCGCGGGTTGGGTCATTTTTCGCCGGGCCTTCGTACGATTGTTTCCGCAGATGAGACCTTGGAATTGCGAAACGATACCGGGGGCGACATTCCCTATCTGCTCGTCTTTGAAAAACGGGAAAACCGGGTTTTATGGAAAGCGGAGCGGGGCGGGTTGAAAGCGGGACAGCGGATGGTGTTGGGTGAGACCGAATTGATCGCCCACGACAGAGAATTCCCGGAGCCGGTTTACGAGTCCTTGAAATCAGGCCTTATTTCACAGGGTTTGTTGGAATCAGAGGCATCGGCGATGATCCAAACCTGGTGGACGAGTTATTTCGAAAGCGAGGGGTTGCGTGTTTTCTGGGTTTTGCCTCGTGCGACCACGGACCGGATCTTGCCTCTGGACGTCAAACCGGCTCCCGAGAAAATCGTGCGTGTGCTCGTCGGACGATCGGAAATTCTCCGCCCAAGAACGGAACAAATGTGGATGGCGGCGTCGCACAAGAAAGTCGATGCTCCCCAATCCGATCCGCTGGACGTTCATCGATTCGGTTTGGCCATACGCGAGCGGTTGACGGCGTTGGAGCGCACTGCGGTAAAGTGAAGGGGTTTGCCTTGATGCTTGCGATGGACCGCTTTGACCGAGTTAGCTGATCAAACGATGCGCACGGTGTGGATATTCCTTTTCGGGCTTTGGATCGGTCGAGCTGAGGCGGATATCGTGGCTCATCCCAACGTCCCTTGTAATCCGGGTGAGATCCGAATCTGGACGGCTGCGATGCAGTTGGCGGCCGACCGGATCGTGGGATCGAAGAGCGGGCGAACGTTGGAGAGGGTTTTGCCGCCGAATCCCACGCTGGAAGCCATCGCGAAGTTCCAATGGAATGAAACGGCGGTTTTGCCGGAAACGGGTTGGTTTGTGGAAACGGGACCCGCGACGGAAGCATTGGCAGCTCGCGCGACTGAGAAATGGCGGGCGTTGGCGGGGCCAAAGGCTCGAGCATTCAAAATCGCGGGGACCGGCGTAGCGGCCTTTGCCGCGATCAAGCGGGATTTCTCCTTCCGCCAAGCGTTCGCAAGAGCCGGCGGGTTGAAGCTGTCATGGGGAAATGAAAAAGAACCCGTGAGCTTTTTCGGGACGCGAGATGAACGGTCCGAGAGATATTCCGAGGTGAGGGTGTTGATGTACAAGCCGATCGATCAATCCTACGCCCTGCAGTTTCCGGCCCAAGAGGGAGACGACACGCTCGTGCTGTATTTGCCTGCGCAAATTCCCACCATGCAGGCAGCGATGGAGGAAGTGAGGAAATGGCGGAGCGAATGGCCGAGAGAATCCGGCGGGCCGAACCTGCGGGATCCGCGATTGCACGCGAAAGACGATTTGCGGGTGCCCGTCATCGAACTCGCTTGCGAAGAAGATTTGATGGCGCAGTTCGCGGGGGCGATCGATTTCAAGGGCGAGAGCGTGCCTTGGAGAATTGTCCAAGCGAAGTCATCGATGAAACTGAACGTCGACGAGAAGGGCGTGAAATTCGCAGCGACCGCGACTATGGAGGCGGCGCCCTTTTCGGTAGCTCCCGAAAAGGTGGTGCCACTGCCGAGATGGTTTTGGTTCGACCGTCCCTTTTTCCTCTTCTTGTGGCGCGACGGCGCGGAATGGCCCTACGCGGGTGTTTGGTTTGGCACGGCCGATCATTTTGCCAAATAGCTTGGAGTCAGAGCTCTCCAAACAAATCCATCTGCGGCGGGTTCGCTGCGGGGAGATCGGTGGCTTGCCGGGTGTTCTTCGCCTTTGGGCCTCGGGGCTTCGCTTCGGGTTTGATCGAGTGCAGTTCGAGGTGCGAAAGGATCGCCTTGGCGCGTTCGAGCACCGGTTTCGGTAGACCGGCGAGACGGGCGACTTGAATGCCGTAGCTCTTGTCGGCGGCGCCGGGCAGGATCTTGCGGAGGAAGATGATCTCCTCGTTCCACTCGCGGACGGCCACGTTGAAATTGGCGACACCCGCACGCGTGGCTTCGAGGTCGGTCAGTTCGTGATAGTGGGTGGCGAAGAGCGTGCGACAGGCGATTTGGTCGTGCAGATGTTCAGCGACAGCCCAAGCGATCGAAAGTCCATCGAACGTCGCGGTGCCCCGGCCGATCTCGTCGAGAATGACGAGCGAGCGATCCGTGGCGTGATTGAGAATGAGCGAGGTTTCGTTCATCTCGACCATGAAGGTGGATTGGCCGCGGGAGAGATCGTCGGATGCACCGACGCGGCAAAAAATACGATCCGTCAGACCGATGACCGCTTGTTCGGCCGGCACGAACGCGCCGATCTGCGCCATGACGGTGATGAGGGCGACCTGGCGGATGTAGGTCGATTTACCCGCCATGTTCGGGCCCGTGAGGATTTGAAGCTGTGATTCGCCCGGCTCCATGGTGGTGTCGTTCGGCACGAACTTTTCGCCTTGGAGCGTTTGGTCGAGGACCGGGTGGCGTCCGTTCGAAATGAGCAAGCGGCCGGAATTTTCCAACAGAGGCCGGCAATGACGGTGAAGCTGCGCGGTTTCGGCCAGCGCGCAGAGCACGTCGATCTGGGCGATCGCCGCGGCGGTTTGCTGGAGCGCGTCGAGATGGGCGACGACCTGCTTGCGAAGATCGAGAAACAATTCGTATTCGAGCTGCTTCGAACGTTCTTCCGAGCCGAGCACCTTGTGCTCCATCTCCTTCAGCCCGGGCGTGATATAGCGCTCGGCGTTCGCCATCGTCTGCTTGCGCGTGTAGTCGTCCGGGACTTTCGCGAGATTCGACGAGGTGATTTCGATGAAGTAGCCGAAGACGTTGTTGAATTTGATCTTCAGTGAATCGATCCCGGTGCGGCGGCGTTCATCTTCCTGAAGGCGGGCGATCCAGCCTTTGCCATCGCGCGAAGCCGAACGGAGTTCATCGAGCTCCGGCGACCAACCATCGCGGATCATCCCACCTTCCTTTAGATTCGCCGGTGGTTCGTCGGCGAGTGCGCGGGCGAGCAGATCGGTCAGCACGGTGAAATCATGCAGGAGAAAACCGGACTCGAAGAGTGACGCGAGGTCTTGTCGCAATGCGGGGATGTGCCCGAGCGAAATGGTGAGCGCTTGCAGGTCACGGGCGTTGCCGGAACCTTGGGCGAGTCGGCCGGTGGTGCGTTCGATGTCGCGGATGCCTTTGAGCGATTCGCGGCATTTCGAAAGCAGATAGGGCTCCCCCAAAAACGCGGCGATGCGGTCCTGACGCAACGTGAGCGCTTCGAGATCGCGTAGCGGGTGAAGGATCCAGTCGCGCAGCAAACGAGCGCCCATCGGTGTGGCAGTGCGGTCGAGCACGCCGAGCAAGGTGTGGGATTTGCCCGCGCGGGAATCGACCAAATCGAGATTCCGCTGCGACGCGGCGTCGATCAGCACATGATTCGAGGACTCGCGCAACTTGAGCGAGCGTAGGTGATTACAAGGTCGGCGAAGCTGATGGATCAGATAATGCAGGACCGCCCCGGCCGCCCCGGTGGCGGCGAACAAACCCGCGCAGCCGTAGCCATCGAGCGAGTGGACGCCGAAATGATCGCGCAAGAGTTGTCCCGCGTGATCGGGCAGGAACGCATAGCCATCGTAAGGTAGCGAATTGACGAGCCCGGTGAACTCCGCCGTCTGGTGGTCGGGCACGAGCAGTTCCGACGGCGAAACGCGGGCGAGTTCATCGGCGAGCAGTCCCGGATGCTCGAATTCCGCAAGCGAGAATTCGCCCGTGGTGTGATCGACGCAGGCGAGGCCGGATTTTTTACCGTGGCGGAAAACCGCGGCGAGGTAGTTCGGCCGTTGGTCGTCGAGCAGGGAAAGGTCGTCGATCGACCCCGCGGAAAGGATGCGGGCGATCTCGCGTTCGACGAGTTTGCCCGGTTTAGGCTCGGAGGTTTGCTCGGCGATGGCGACGCGTTTGCCCGCTTTGAGAAGTCGCGCGAGATACCCTTCCGCCGCGTGATAGGGCACGCCGCACATCGGCACCGTGTTCCGGCGGGTGAGGGCGACGTTGAGGATGGGCGCGGCGGTTTTCGCGTCCTCGAAGAACATTTCGTAGAAATCGCCGAGGCGGAACATCAACAGCACATCCGCGGGCAAAGTCCGGCGCATGGCTTGATATTGGGCCATCATCGGAGTGAGCGTGTCGGCGGACATGGCCGGTAGATTCCGGGGCGGGAAAGCGGGAGGCAAACGCAAAACGGCCCGGACGAACGAATCGCCCGGGCCGCTTGGGAAAAAGGAGAGATTAGTTCTGCACGCTGATCGGCGAGCCGACTTTCATCTTCGAATACACGATCGGCATCACGGCGCGCGGACCGCGGACGCAGGCATGGGAAGCGGGATAACGTTTCACCGGACCGATGTGGTGACCGACGCCATCCCAAGTGATACGCATCCAATAGTGCATGTTGGCCCCTTCGAATTTGCCGCCTTCCGGGATCGCGTCGAGTTGGGCATCGGCATCGCCGTTCACGATGTTGCCAGTCGCGTCGTAGATTTTGCCGTATCGGTTCGACTGCTTATCGACGACCTTTTCCAGCACCTTGAAATCGCCGACCGGAGTTGGGCGGCTCTTGATGCCCGAGCAAATCGGATAATCGATCACCACTTCGTCGCCATTCATCAGAAACCCGCGTTGCTTCGAGAGTGAGATGACCACGTGGGAGTTGGTTTCGTTGGTCTTCGGCAACAGTTGGTCGTTCTTCCAGACGTTGTAGGTTTTCGGATACTTCGGATCGGCTTTGAAGTGATCGTATGTGCCCGGTGGGTAGGGGTTGACGAACTTTTCGCCGGTGGAAGCGGACGGCTTGGGAGATTGGTCCGGCTTCGTTTGGTTTCCGCAACTGGTGAACAGCACGGCAGCCGTCGCAAGACAGGCGGTCGTGAAAAGTTTGGCTGGGTTCATGGGACTGGCTGGGGCCGCAGGGCTTATGCGAAATTTTCAGCGGATGCAAGCCAGGTTAGGCGAACGAGTTGTCAGATGACCCCGCGCTTTTTCAGAAACGGGATGAGTTCCTCGACTCCGAAATCGGCCAGGACGTCGCCGTGCCAATCCAGGGTTGGGGCTTTCGACTGGCCGGAAAGGGCGACCATTTCCGCCATCGCCTCACGGTTGCCGCTGACCACGATGGTTTCGACCTCGATTTTGCGCTGATCCAGCCACGCGACGACGTCGTCGCACCAAGGGCAGCCGGGTTTGATATAAAGAATGGGCAGGTCGGTCATACGATCATTCGATCATCCGCCGGGCTTCGGTTTCGTCAATGATGGCCACACCGAGTTTTTCGGCCTTGTCGCGCTTCGAGCCCCCGCCTTCGCCCGCGACGAGGTAGTGAGTCTTGGCGGAAATCGAGCCGGAAACCTTCGCTCCTTTGGCTTCGAGCAGGCGCTTCATTTCGTCGCGCTCGATCGAAAGAGTTCCCGTCAGAACGAAGGTTTTGCCCGCCAAGGGCAGGGCGGAAAGGTCCACTTCAGCGGCTTTCGGGGCGTAGTTGGTTGAGCGGGGATCGAGGCCGAGTTCGTTCAGGCGTTGTAGGACATGTGCTCCGGCTTCGGACGCGAAAAACGCGTGCAAACTTTCCGCGACCGCCGGGCCGACGTCACCGGTGATGGCGTAGGGCTGGAGCGCGGGATTCTTCTTTTTCGCGTCGGCCCGGGTGTCCTGAAGCAGTTCCGCCAGGATGGGCGAGCGGGCGATTTCCGGCAGCGATTCATGCAAGCGCGCCAATTCCTTCGCCGCGGATTCGCCGACTTGGCGGATACCCATCGCGTAGAGCCAGCGGTCGAGCGGCTTGGTTTTCGCGCGTTCGAGAGCGGCGATCACCTTCGCGGCGTTCTTTTCGCCGAAGCGTCGAGGTTCGGTATCGGTGCCGAGATTGAGATTCGCCAGCGTCTCTTCGGTCAGGGTGAACAGATCGAGCGGGGTATGGCAGATGCCGCGGGAAACCAAGGCCTCGGCCACGATTTCGCCCACGCCTTCGATATCAAGGGCTTTGCGGGAGGCGAACTGCTTGATCTTGGAGACCGCTTGGGCCGGGCATTCGAAGTTGCCGCAACGCCAGGCGACGAAGCCTTCTTCTTTCGCGATCGGTCCGCCGCACGACGGGCATTTGCCTCCGACGTGGTCGAAGAGGGAAAAGGGTGCCGCGTTTGGCGGGCGTTTTTCCGTCAGTACTTTCACCACCGCTGGGATGATTTCGCCGGCCTTTTCGATGATCACGGTGTCGCCGATGCGGACATCCTTGCGCTGGATTTCCTCCTCGTTGTGCAGGGTCGCGCGGGAAACCGTGGTGCCGGAAACGAGGACCGGTTCGAGTTCGGCCACGGGGGTGAGCACGCCGGTTCGCCCGACTTGTACGGTGATCGCGTGCAGCACGGTTTCCTTTTGCTCGGGCAGGAACTTGTAGGCGGCCGCCCAGCGCGGCGCGCGCGAGGTGAAGCCGAGTTTCTCCCGTTCGGCGCGTCTGAGCACTTTAATCACCGCACCATCGGTGCCGTAGCTCAGATCGTGGCGGTGCCGGTCGAGGTGGCGGACCGCATCGAGCACCCCCTCCAGCGTGTCCGCATGAAGAATCGGGTGGTTGTGCGGGATGCCGAGGCGACCGAGCAGCTCGTGGAAGAGGTCTTCGGTTTCCAAGGGTTCGCCCTCGTAGGCGCCGAGGCCGTGGGCGAGAAACGCGAGCGGACGGCTGGCGGCGATTTTCGGATCCAGTTGCTTGAGCGTTCCCGCGGTCGCGTTGCGCGGATTGGCGAACGTCGGTAGCCCTGCTTCGTCGCGTTCGGCGTTCATGGCAGCGAAGGCTTCATTCGGCATGAAGATTTCGCCGCGAACTTCGAGCAACGACGGTACGGAAGAGGGCAAAGAAAGCGGGATCGACCGGATTGTGCGGACGTTGTTCGTGACGTCGTCGCCGGTGGTGCCGTCGCCGCGGGTGGCGGCGTAGGAGAGCCGACCATCGCGATAGACGAGGGAAACGGCGACGCCGTCGATTTTCGGCTCGATCGTCACGGCGACGTTTTCGCGGCCGAGGCCTTTCTGAAGGCGTTTGTAGAAATCGATCAGTTCCTTTTCCGCGACGAAACCGGGCGAAGGTTCATCCGGTGGTTTGAGCTCGAACACGTCGTCGATGCTCAACATCGGCACGAGATGGCGGACCTGTTGGAAGCCATCGATCGGTGCGCCGCCGACGCGTTGGGTGGGCGAGTTCGGATCGGTGAATTCGGGGTGTTTGGCCTCCAGCTCCTCCAGCTCGCGGTAGAGTTTATCGTACTCGACGTCGGAGATTTCCGGCGTGGCTTCGAGGTAATAAAGCCGGTTGTGGCGTTCGAGCTCGGAACGGAGCTGACGGATGCGGGTTTCCGGGGAAGCGAAGCTGAAAAGATCGTCCATGAGGCGTCGCGATTTCATAGCGCCCGTCAGGGAAAATCACACCCGCTTTTCGCCCGGCGAAAATTTTCCGCAAGAGCGGTTCACCTCACAAATCGATGCAATCGCCGGAAGACCAGCGCACCGCAAAGCGTGCCGGCCATGTCGGCGAGGAAATCGTCGATATCGTTGCCGGAGCGCATGGGTACCCAGGACTGATGCCATTCGTCGAGTCGGCCGATCACCAGACCGGCAAAGATGCAGATGGCGAGGATTTTGCCCCAATCCGGCCGTTCGGGACGGAGGCGAAACAGGAAGGCGGAAAGCAATCCCGCGCCGCCGAAGAAGTAGCCGAAGTGGCAGATTTTATCGAGAAACGGGATTTCCGGTCCGGGCGGTCCGGGCATGGGACCGGAGGAAAAGGTCCAGAGGACCAAAGACCACACGATCCAGAAAAGGAGCCAGGCGAGCGGCTGGCGAGGAACACGCGGCATCCGGGTCAATGTTTGCGCATTTCATCTTCAAGCCGCTCGGCAAGCCACTGCTTCATCATCGACTGGTAGTTGAGGAAGCGGGAGCGGGCGATGCGTTTGATGCGGGACAGCATCCTAGGATCGAAGCGGAGCGTGATGGTGGTGGATTCCTTGGTGTCGGATTCCTGCACGGAGGCGACCATCAGCCGGCCGTCGAGTTCATGCTCGTCCCAGAAACGGGCTTCGGCTTCCTCGTCTTCGAACTCGGGAATCTCGGACCAGCGGGTGATGGTTTTCATCAGCGGAGTTCGGCGTATTTGCGGGCGTAAAAACGTTCTTCGCCTTCGGACATCGGACGAGCGGCGATCACACGGGTCGCTTTGCCGTCCGTGCGGAAGCAGAGGAAAAGGTAGCGGTCGGCGACGGTGCGACCGAGCGCGTAGAAGCGGGCTTCGCCATCGGCGCGATCGACATCCGGTAGAAAACGGACGCCGAAAGGATCTTCGAGCGCTTCTTCGATCTCTCTGGGTTTGAGATCGCGAAGGTCGAAGTGGACGTCGATGAGGTCGAGTTCCATGGGTGGATAGAAAGCTGAGGGTAGGAAAGCGGAAGATGCCGGTGGGGGAAAGCGGGAATCGGTGGAAAATCTTTCCCGGCGAATCCTGGAAACGTCAGTTTTCTCCTAACAAATCCACGGTGAACTTCATCACGGTCTCGCGATCGACGAGGAAGGGATTGGGGTCGGAACGAAGCCGCCCATAGAACATCCGGTTGTCGCCGGACGGCGCGATGAGAAGTTCGAGGCGGTGGAGTTCGCCCGTGTAGTCGCCTTCGTCGTTGGAGCGTTTCATCGCGACGGTGACCGTCATCGCCGGATCGGCGAGAGCGGCGTTCGCTTCGGCATCGTCGGGCGCGAGCCAGCGGTCGACCTGAAGGTTTTCCAGCGAAACCGCGAGGAAATTGGCGCGGTTCGGATCGAGTTCCGAGGTGACGTCCTTGCCGTTTTGTTCGGCTTTCCACGATTCATCGAGATCGTCGTAGCGGAGGAAGATCGACGGGCGGTTGCGAATGGTGCGTTCGATCGCCGCGAGGTCGATGCGACTGACCGCCCACGGACGGGCATCACGCCATTGATAGGGACGGGTGGCGATTTTTTGCAGGAAGGCACCGCCGAGTTTCATCACGGTGGAAGTGCCTTTGCGATTGGCGTAAAGCGTGCCATCGCGACCGAGCCCGAAGAGAAGTTCCAATTCTTGCCCGTCGATTGCCAGGAACCGCAGCGAAAGAACCGGGCGGTCGAGCCCCCAGGGCGAGAAGTCCACGGCGGCGTCGGTGACGAAATCGGTGGCCTTCGTTTCGGTGACGGCCTTGAGCAATTCGTAGAGCCGCTTTTCGTTGGCCGGCGCGAGGGTCTCGCCGGTGCGAATTTTCCACGGCTGCCCGCTCGGACGCTCGAGGTTGATAGTCGGGCCGGTCGAGGGCGCGAGGGCGATCGCCTGCAGGGAAGCCGGGTTGACGTTGGTCAGGGTGGCGCTGCGCAGTTCGTTGACGCTGAAGGGAATTTGTGCGATGGAAACCAGTTCCGCCTCGGCCTTGAGGGGCAGTTCGAAGACCGCGTTCGGGCGATCGCTGACGGTTGCCATCAACGTGCGGGCGTCGGGCGATTCGGGCGGAAGAATCTCCAGCACCGTTTCGTTCGAAGCGCCGAACAATTGAATGGCGATCTGACGCGATCCGGCCGTCGCGCCACCGGTGGGCAGCGTGACGCTGGAACGATCGCTGACCTTCATCGCGCGAAGCTGGAACAGACTCTCGATGAGTCGTTTCATCGTCGCCGGATCGGTCGCCAGATCCAGGGGTTTGACGATCCGCCACGGGCCGTTCGGAACCTCGCGGCCGACCAGTAGTTCGCCTTCAGGACCCTTGAGGCGGATGCGCTGGAGGCCTTGCGGAGGGAAGAGAAACGGCTGGTGATCGCGGAGATAGCGGAAGCCGTCCTTGAACGCGGGGTGGATATCGCCGGTGCAGGCGTAGACGTAATTTTTGCGGCTTTTGTCGCGCGGGCGGATGAAAACGGTGGGCTGCGGTTCTCCCGTTTCGACATCGGGTTCGATCCACGCGGTGCGACGGCCCATCCAGTATTTGCACAGCGGTCGACCGTCGGCGTCTTCCATCCGGACGTTGATGGTGCCATCGCGGAAACCGGCCTGCTGGCTATCGACGATTTTTTCCTGCGGAATGACATCGGCCACCCGGGTGCCAAGAGTAAAGGCGATGATGCTTCCGGCGGCTCGGGGGTCCATCCGGTCCTGCCAGGGCTTGACCATTTTCCAGCCGTGTTCGTCGCGGACGAATTCCGCGCTGACCCCATTGCCCGAAAGGCTGATCTGCCGGACGTCTTCGGCCTTGAACGTGTAAAGGTGTTCGCCCGGTTGCGTGGCCGGAGCGCCGAGAAATACATTCAGGTTTCCCTGCACCAGCCGCCAACCGGTGAAGCCGCACAGCAATAGGGCGACCAAGGCGAGCAGGAAGGTGACGACGAGCGAGCGCATCGGATCAGGCGCGGCGCGAGGACCAGATGAACGCGGCGAGGAGCAAAACCGCCGCCGGCAGGAAGAACAGGTTGATGCGGTTGATGAAGGTGACCTGGGTGTCGAGCAACGGGAGCTTGTAGGTTCCCAGCGAGCGCGGGCCGATGCCGGCGAGGTCTTCGCGACCAATCAGCCAGTTCGCGCAGGTCGAAAGGAAATCGAGGTTTTCCTCCCACTGGCGGTCGGGGTCGAGGAAGTCGGTGTTCGACATCACAAGCATACGGGACGTTCCGGCGGAGAAGCGGTCATCGCTTTCCGCGCCCCGAATCACGCCGCCGGCGAGGTAAAGCGGCGCCGCGTGGTCTTCCCGGGCGTCGTAAGTTTCCTTGCCGTCGCCGAACTTCGATTCGCCCCAGAATCCTTGGTCGGCCAGCACCAGCGGCAGGGGAGCGATGCGCTTGTTGAGGAGGTCGTCGGCGTTCTCCCGGATTTCGAGCGATGAACTGGTCCCTTCGAACACGGTAGCCTGCCCGGCGAGATCCTGGGTGAAATCGATGCCCGCGGTAAAGGCGGCGCGGACGGTGGAAACCGTTTGCCCGGCGCGACGGGTGATCACGCGGTCGCGGCGCGGGGTGATCCCATTCGAGCGCAGGAACGTCCGCAAGCGTGGCGGAGCTTGGCCGGGATCGAGCAGGACCATCAGGGCCGAACGCGGTTGGTTCCAGTAACGCTCGATCACCGCGAGTTCGCTTTCGGAGAGATCGTATTTCGGTGCGACCAACGCGACGCCCGCGGCGTCGGCCGGGATCGCTTCCTTGTCGGCCAGAGTGATCGGTTCCAGCAGGATGTTTTGGAAGGCGAGCGTGGTTTGCAGCGTGCTCCAGGCCGAGCGCTCGCCGGTGGTGTCGATCCGGCTCTTGTCGGCTAGGAAATAGATTTTGCGCGGCTTGCCCTCGATCGCCGCGACCAGCCCGGCGGTCAGTGCGTCTTCGCCTTGGAAACCGGAGACCTTGCGCTGCTTTTTCTCGTCAACCTGGTAAGTCAGCAACACGTCAGAAGAAACGATCCGCACGTGGCTGCTGGCGGCCTTGTTGTCCGGATTCGCGTTGGCGGCGGCGATTTCCTCCTGTGTCCGGGCGTCGATCACGACGAGGTCCTTGCGGGAAAGTTGGTCGCCCTTGACGTCGAAAATCCCGTAGGTGGCGGCGAGCTGCTGGGCGCGGTCCGGGCTGCGGACCGGGTCGAGGGTTTCGATGACGATCTTGCCCTTCGACAAACGGGCGTATTCTTCCGCCAAGGCGCGGACGCGTTCGCCGAATGGCGAGCTGCGGCGGATGGCGATGATCCATTTCACCGGATCCTTGCGCTCCGCCAGGGCGGGGCTGCGGAGATAGCGGGTGGTCGCGGAGGACAGCGTGTAATCCTCGTAGCGGCTCCAATCGCGACGGGCGTATTGTTGCGACGACAGGTAATTTCCCGCGAGAACGATGATGGCGAGTAACGCCACTTGGATCACCGAAAGCAGGCCCACGCCCCAGCGATTGATGGAGCGCGCCGGACGTTTCGTCGTGGGTGCGGGAGAAGCCTCGGCCATGTCAGTATAAAATCAGCGCCGCCAACGGCGGAAGTCCACGACCTGATAGGTCAGGAAGAGCAGGAAAATCGTCAGCGAGAGGTAGAAAACCACCGGACGAGTGTCGAAAAGTCCCTTGGCGAAGTAGTGCAGATGCTGCTGCGACGAGATGTAATCAAACATCGGCGCACCCGGGAAGGAATTGCCCCAAATCAACGTCACGTAGCCGAGGAAATATTGAATGACCAGCAGGCCGATGGTCAGCAAGCCGGCGATGATCTGGCTCGAGGTGAGCGCCGAAGCGAGGCACCCGAACGCGGTGAAGGCCGCGCCCATGAGAAGCACGATCGCGTAAGCGCCCAGCATGCCGCCGACCGACCACGCCGGCGGTAGACCGGTCAGCCAGTCGAACATCTTGAATTGCAACAAGCTTGGAATCCAAAGGGTGGTATAAAAAATCAGCGCCGCGCCGTATTTCGACATCACCACCTGCCACGTTTTCACGGGGGCGGTCAGCAGCGTTTCCAAGGTGCCGGATTTCTCCTCCTCGGCGAACAACCGCATCGTGATCAGCGGGAAAATGAAGAGGAAATAGAACCAGAAGACCGGCGTGTGGAAAGCCACGTAAACCAGGCTGTCCTTCACCGGCGTGTCGCGGAAACTCTTCATCGCCGACGACAGCGAGATGCCGTGCATGATGGCGACGAAGCCAAGCACGACCCAGCCGAACGGGCTCAGGAAGAAGCCCTTCAGTTCTTTTCGCAGCAGGATCCGGAAAACTCGCATCGGCGGTGGGCACCTACCTAGGGCATCCGGGACGCGAGGCAAACGGAAAAGTCCCGCTTTCCGGTTGTCCCGTGACTTCCGATTCCAGCATTGCCGGACCGCATCTTCCGAAGTTAGGTTCTTCGTCCGACTTAACTCCACCTCTCCCGTATGAAAAAACCATTTCTCGTTCTGATGTCCGCCCTGCTGTTTTCCGCCATTCCGGCTGTCGCGAAGGAGGACGCCCCACGCGGATTCCAGCCTCTTACCGAACTCAAAGAGGCCCAGGCGAAAGCCGCTGCGGACAAAAAACTGGTCATGCTGGTGGTCAAAGGCATGGACGACGAGTGCCCGAATTGCGCCGCCGCTTTGGCGAACGGCATGGACGCAGTCGGTTCAGGGGTCGTGAAGGTTTTCGCGCGTGCCGAAACGATCGGCCAAGCGGATTCCAGCACTTTCCCGCCCGCGCTGAAGGATCGGATTAAAAAACACTTCACCACCGGCGCCGCGGTGACCTTCGTCGTATTCGATCCAGCAATGACCCGGATCGTCGCAGAAGCGGGACGCAACGAACTTGAGGAAGACAAGAAGGCCACGGCCGAATTCAAGAAGAAGGTCCAGGAAGCGAAAAAAGCGGGGAAGTCGTAAAGTGATTCCTTACGGCGACAACCGGTCGATCTTCCAATCCCTGCCCGCGCGGGTGTAGAGAAAGCGGTCGTGCAACCGCGCCGAGCCGCCTTGCCAGAATTCGATCATTTCCGGCACGACCCGGTAGCCTCCCCAGAACGACGGTAGCGGAACCTCGCCTTGGGCGAACTTGTCGCGGATTTCCGTCAGTTTCTGGAGAAGGAATTTACGCGAGGAAATGACTTCGCTTTGGTTCGAAACCCATGCGCCGATTTGCGATTCGCGCGGACGGGACAGGAAATACTTCAGCGATTCCGCCGTGCTGATTTTTTCCGCCCGGCCTTGGATGATGACCTGCCGTTCGAGGAGCAACCATGGGAACAACAGACAGACCTGCGGATTCGCCGCGATTTGAGCGGCTTTGCGACTGCCGTAGTTGGTGAAAAAAATGAAGCCCTCGTGGTCGAACGACTTCAGCAGGACCGTCCGCTGGAAGGGCATGCCGCGCTCGTCGACGGTCGCGAGCGTCATCGCATTTGGCTCGTGCACTTCCAGGTCGATCGCCTGCTGGAACCAAAGGGCGAATTGCACCACGGGATCTTCATTCAAATCCGCCCGGCGCAAACCGCGGTCCGAGTATTCCTTCCGGAAATCCGACAAGTCCATGCGGGATGAAACCGCCGCGGGGCGATGGGGGCAACTGGGAAAGGTCTTGGAGTGCGGCGATTCATCGCCGCTTTGCGGGGTAAAGCGCTTCGCTCAACAAAGCGGCGATGAATCGCCGCACCAAGTTTGCCTTGTCCGGCGCTCGCCCGGCTGGTTTGCTTTCGGCGATGTTCCGGTTCTTGCAGTGGCTTCTTTTTCTCGGCGCGTTCGCCGGGCTGGGGCTGCGCGCGTCCGGAGCACACTTCGACGATTGCGCGCCCGGGCAGCATGAAGTGAGTTGCTGCGAGGGCGATGTTTCGGCAACGGATCATCCGGACAGTCATTGCCCGGATTGCCCGCCGGCACCGCACCAGCACAGAACGCATCATCATCATGGTGAATGTTGCCATGCGCCGCCGTGGTTGCCTTTGACCGCGGAGGCGACGTTGTTTCCGCCCTGGGCGGTGAAATCGGGGCTGATTTTGTCGGAGGAAAGGCCACCGGAGGCTCCGGTGCTGCCGCTCGACAAGCCACCGTTGATCTGACGAAGGCTCCCGCGTGCCGGGAGGCGACCGGGCGATTCGTCCGGTCGCGTGATGCTCCTCGGGCCGTGCCGTGATTCCGGCACTCGGTCCGCACGTTCGCCGTTTTTTTGACGGCTCATCCGCCATGGTTTGGCGGAGATGGATGAACTCCTTCGTTTTTGAATTCGATGAAATTTCCCCTGAAGGCGGTCGTGTGGATCGCCCTTTTGTTGCCCGTCCGCTTGTTCGCGGATGGTGCGTTGATCGTGACTCCCACAGGTGTCGCGGACCGGGTTCGCGCCCAGAACCCCGAACTCGCCGCCGCGCGATTGCGCATTCGCGAAGCACTCGGCCGGATGAAGCAAGCCGGGCGGGTGGAAAACCCGCGACTCGAAACCGAGTTCGAACACGATCCGCGTTTCCGCGAAGGCCGTTTTCAACTCGGATTCACCCAACGCTTTCCGGTGACTTCGCGATTGCGATTGGAAAAGGACCTCTCGGCCAGCGAACTCACGGCGGCCGAGGCCGAAGTGCGCGAGGTCGAGCGCAGGCTGGTCGCCCAAGCGCGCACCGCCTTGGTCAAAACGCTCGCCGTTCGCCAGCAGCGAACTTTGCGGAGCAATCAGGCCGAGGCCGCCCGCGAGTTCGCGGCGTTCATTTCCAAGGCGGCGGAGAAGGGCGAGGGCTCGCCGATCGACGCCGGGCAAGCGAAACTGGAAGCCGCGCGATTGTCGGCGGAGATGCGTTTGCTCGACGCGGAAGAGGCCGCGGCCATCGGTGAACTGAAGCCCTTGCTCGGCATGGCGCCGCAGGATGAACTCCGCCCAAGCGGCGAGCTTTCGCCCGCCACCGTGCCGGGTGAAGCGGGCGATCCGTCGCGCCGGCCGGATTGGCAGGCCGCACAAGTGGAAGTCCGGGCGGCGGAAACGGCGGCGGTCCTCGAACGGGCGAAACGTTACGACGATGTCGAGGCGGGCGTTTTCATTGGTGGCGAACGCCGGGAAGATGCGCCGGAAGGACGCGATACCGAAGCGATTGTCGGGCTGAAACTCAGCATTCCTTTGCCGCTGTGGGACGATCGTTCCGGGGCGATCGAAGCGGCCGACTCGAAGACCGAACGCAAGCGGCTCGAAGTTTCCGCGCTGGGCGAATCGATTCGTCACGAAGCCGCCGCCGCGCGCGAGGAAATGGCGCAGTGGGGGAAACTGGAACGCGAGATCGCGGGCGAGCTGTTGCCGCAGTCCGGCCAACAGGTCGAGTTCGCCGAAACCGCCTTTCGCAACGGACAAGGCGAAATCCAGGCCGTGTTCCGCGCTCGCGAGCAACGATTCCAACTCGAAGTCACGCGCTTGAACGCCCTGCGCGAATTCCATCTCGCCCGCGTCCGGTTCCTCGCGGCGCTCAACCGGTTCTAACCGATCGATTCATGAAATCTTTGTTATCGCTTTTGCTTTGCCCCATCGCGGCTTTGGCCCAGGTCGCCAACCCGCCGGTGATCCTCGACGAAACGGGGGTCAAAAACCTGCGGATCGAAACGGTGATCGCGGAGGAAACCACCTTCGAAGAAACCGCCTTCGCTCTCGGACGCATCCGGGTCGCGCCCGGCCACCGCGCGGTGGTGAGCAGTCGCATTTCCGGACGCGCGGTGGAAGTCGACGCGCATATCGACACCCTCGTGAAAAAGGGGGAAACCGCTCTCACCGTCGAAAGTCGTCAGCCCGGCGATCCTCCGCCGGTGATCAAGCTGACCGCGCCGATCGATGGTTTGGTTTCCGCGGTGAACGTGGCGCCGGGACAACCGGTGGAGCCCGATGCTTCACTGATCGAAATCTTGGACCTGAGTACGGTACACGCCGTCGCGGCGGTGCCGGAGCATCTCGCCGGACGGCTCAAGCACGGCCAACAAGCGCGCATCCGGGTTGCCGGGGCGGGAGAGCGGGAATACCTCGCGACCATCGAGCATTTCGGTGCCGAAGCCGATAGCGCGACGGGCACGATCGAAGCGGCGTTTCATGTCGAAAACCCGGATCTTCTGTTGCGCCCCGGCATGCGCGCCGAGTTTTCGATCATCACCGGCAAGCGCGAAAACGTGATCAGCATCCCCCGGGCGGCGCTGCAGGGCGATGCGAGCAACCGCTTCGTTTACGTGAAGCACTTCGATCTGCCGAACGCGTTCAACAAAACGCCCGTGCAGGTCGGCACGATGAACGATCGCTTCGTCGAAATCGTCGGCGGGTTGTTTCCCGCCGACGAGGTGGTGACGCGAGGCGCCTACTCGCTTTCGTTCGCCGGCGGTGGCAGCGGCGTTTCCCTCAAGGAAGCGCTCGATGCGGCCCATGGTCACGAACATGCCGAGGACGGGTCGGAGCTGACCCCGGAAAAGCGGGCGGAGCTGGAAGCGAAGAAGAAGGGGCAAACGACGGCGAATCCCCAAGCCGGCGCGGCCAGCCCGTTGTGGAAGTATGTCAGTGCCGTGTTGTTCGTGCTGCTGCTCGCCTCGCTCTTCGGGAAATCCGGCCGCCGGACGAACGACGAAGCGGATTCGTTACCATCCAACCCGGAGAGCCACTGAGCCATGTTGAACAAAATGATTCATTGGTCGCTCGCGAACCGGGCGATCATCATCGGGATTTCGATCCTGCTCATGGTGCTGGGTCTGCGCACGGCGACCCAACTGCCGGTCGAGGTGTTGCCCGACCTGACCAAGCCGACGGTGATCATCCTCACCGAAGCGCCCGGGCTCGCGCCGGAAGAGGTGGAGACGCGGGTCACGCAGCCGATCGAAAGCGCGCTGATGGGCGTGGCGCATCTCACCCGCCTGCGCTCGAACTCGGACGTCTCGCTTTCGCTGGTCTATGCTGAGTTCGGTTGGGACACGGATATCTACAAGGCGCGCACGCTGGTGCAGGAGCGCCTGCAAGGAGTGCGCGGGCAATTGCCCGAGGGCGTCGAACCATTTATGACGCCGGTGGCTTCGCTGATGGGCGAGATCTTGCTGGTGGGCGTGCGGTCGACCGTCAAGGAAGGCGAGCCCGGCTACCTGCCGCCGCGCGAAGTGCGTTCCATGGCCGATTGGGCGATCAAGCGCCGCCTGCAAAGCATCCCGGGCATCGCCGAAATCCTGAACATGGGGGGCGGTGTGAAGCGGATCGAAATCCAGCCCGATCCCTATCGGATGCAAGCGCTCGGCGTCAGCTTCCACGAGGTGGAGCAAGCCGCCGCGCAGGCCGCGAGCACCACGACCGGCGGCTTCCTCAACAGCGGCCCGACCGAGATCATGGTGCGCAATCTTTCCATGAGCGTGGAGCTGGCGGACATCGCCAACACGGTGATCAAGAAGATCGACGACCGTCCGGTTTCGATCTCCGACGTGGCGAAGGTCGAGTGGGGGATCGAGCCGATGCGCGGCGACGCGACCGTCAGTCAGAGTCCGGAAAAATCGCCGACCTACGGCGTGATCATGTCGATCACCAAGTCGCTCGGTTTCGACACCCGCGATCTCACCGCCAAGATCGAATCCGCGCTGAAGGAACTCCAGCCGACCTTGCCCAAGGGCATGGAGACGACGCTCTTGTTCCAGCAGAAGGACTTCATCGACCACGCCATCGGCAATCTGACCGAGGCGATCCGCGACGGCGCGATCATGGTGACGATCGTGTTGTTCTTCTTCCTGCTGAATTTTCGCACGACGTTCATCACGCTCATGGCGATGCCGATGTCGTTCGGCATCACCCTGCTGGTGTTCCAGGTCCTGGAGATCAGCGTGAACAGTATGACGCTTGGCGGTCTCGCCGTGGCGATCGGCATGGTGGTGGATGATGCGATCGTCGACGTGGAAAACGTGTTCCGCCGCTTGCGTGAAAACGCCGCGTTGCCGAATCCGCACCCGAAACTCGCCGTCATCGCGCGGGCGTCGGGCGAGGTGCGAAACTCGATCCTTTACGCGACCATGCTGATCATCCTCGTGTTCCTGCCGCTGCTCGGACTGAACGGCGTCGAAGGCAAATTGTTCGCGCCCATCGCGATCGCGACCATCATTTCGATGATCGCCTCGTTCATCGTCTCGCTCACGGTGATCCCGGTGCTTTGTTCCTTTCTGCTCAATCCGAAGGCGCATCACGAGCACAGGGACGGGCGACTCGTGCGCGGCATGAAATGGCTGCTGGAGCACACGTTGTTGCGTTTCGCCTTGAGCCAGCCGGCGATGGTGCTGGCGATCGCGTTCGTGCTGCTGGTGGCGGCGTTCTCGCTTTATCCGGTCATGAACAAGGACTTCCTGCCGAAGTTTCAGGAAGAGACGGCGCTCGTCGCGGCGACCTCGGCGCCGGGGACTTCGCTCGATGAGATGAACCGGATTTCCGATGTGATCGAGCAGCAGATCCTTTCCGTGCCGGAAGTGCGCAAGGTCGGCCGTCGCCTCGGTCGCGCCGAACGGGGCGACCACGTCGTGCCGGTGTCCACCGCGGAGTTCGACGTCGATTTCCGCGAAGTAGAAGCGCCGCACGGCGGCAAAGGCCGGAGCCGTAAGGAAATCCTCGACGATATCTCGAAGAAGGTGCGCTCGGTGCCGGGCGTGTTCGCCGCGATCGGCGGACCGTTGGCCGACCGCATCGGTCACATGATGAGCGGGGTGTCCGCGCCGGTAGCGGTGAAAATTTTCGGACCCGATCTGACCAAGCTCCGGGAAATCGGCATGCACGTGCAGAAGGTCGCGAGAACGATTCCGGGATTCGAGGATGCGAAGCTCGACGTGCAGTCGACGATTCCGCAGCTCCGCATCGAAGCGAACCGCGACCGAGCGAAGGCCTACGGCATCGCGCCGGGCAAGCTCAACGAGGAACTCTCCGCGCTCATCGGCGGCAAGGAGGTCGCCGAACTGCGCGACGGCCAGCGCGCGATCAATTTGGTGACCCGGCTGCCGCAGGAGTGGCGCGATTCTCCGGACAAAATCGCGCAACTGCCGATCCAGGTGACGGAGCGCCAATACGTGCCGCTTTCGCTGGTCGCCGATGTGCGAGAGGCGAAGGGACCGAACGTGATCTTCCGGGAAAACAGCCAGCGCCGTTTCGCCGTCGCCATCAAACCGACCGTTCGCGACGTGTCGAATCTGGTGGTCAAACTTCAAGAGGAAGTCGCCGCCAAAGTGAAGCTTCCGGAAGGCTACTTCATCACGTTCGAAGGCGAATTCCAGGCGCAGAAGGAAGCGACGCACCGGATCGTGATCTTTTCGTCGGTGGTTTTCGTCGCCGTGTTCCTGATGCTTTATGGCTACTTCCGCAGCGCGGGCCTCGCACTTCAGGTTTTGGTGAACATCCCGCTCGCCCTTATGGGCGGGCTGGCGTTCACCTGGGTCGAACCGAAGATTGTTGCGCTCCATGGCGTGTGGACGGGTGCCTTGAATGAACATGCTGGGCTGTTCCCTTCGATTTGGAAGACGCTAGGGCATGCATTCTCGACTCCCTCTCTGGCCGGACCGGGGAACATCAGCATCGCCACTTTGGTCGGCTTCATCGCCGTCGGCGGCGTGGCCGCGCGCAACGGGATCATGATGATTTCGCACTACCTGCACCTGATGCAGCACGAGGGCGAAGGGTTCACCCGCAAGATGGTCACACGCGGGACGCTGGAACGGCTCGTGCCGGTGATGATGACGGCCTTGGCTGCCGGGATCGGCTTGATTCCGCTCGTGTTCGCGGCCGATCAGCCGGGCAAGGAGATCCTGCACCCGGTGGCGGTCGTGATCGTCGGCGGCCTGATCTCGTCCACCTTCCTCGACATGGCGGTGACTCCGGCGATGTTCTGGCTGTTCGGCCGTAAGGCCGCCGCCAAGTCGATCGAGCTCGAATCCGCCGCATCCCGTTGAATATTTTCTCTCAAATCCAATCCGATGAAATCCATGAAACTCCCATCCATTGCCTTCGCCCTGGCCACCTCGCTGATCGTGACGAACTCGCTGGTCGCTCCAGCCTATGCTCATGGCCCCGCGAGCGAGAAACGCACAGCGGGTCCGAACGGCGGTCGAGTGATCAAGAAGGTGACACCGCACGTCGAGTTTTTCGTCATGTCCGATCGCAAGGTGAAGCTCACCTTCCTCGATGACGCGGGAAAAGCGATCGAACCGGCGGCCCAAACCGCGACTTTGACCGGTGGCGACCGTGCCAATCCGACCAAGCTTGCCTTCGTCAAGGAAGGCAATGCCTTGGTCTCCGATAAGGCATTGCCCGAAGGGGGGGGCGTGCCGGTCGTAATTCAGATCAAAGTCACACCGGACGCTTCCGTCGTGACCGAGAAAATTACCGTGAACATGGCGAAATGTCCCGAGTGCAGCTACGCGGAATACGCCTGCACCTGTGGTCATTGAGGCGTGAAAGTGCTTCACACGGCGCGGGTGCGCGCCAAGGCTTTCGCCATGCAGCCACCCGCGCTTCCCGGTCGCACGCCGAACACTCCCATCGCCGTTAACATCGAGATGTGGTTCGAGGGCGACTTCGTTTCCCGCATCGAACAAGCCGCCGAACTCGGCTTTCCGGCGATCGAGTTGTGGATGTGGCGCGACAAGGATCTCGACGCCGGTGCGGAAGCGCTGCGCCGCCATGGCATGATCGCCACGCAATTCACCGCGTGGGGCTTCGGTAAGGAGATCAACGACCCGGAGTTTCCGGTCGAATCGTTCGTGCGGGAAATCGAAGCCGCTTGCGAAGCGGCGAAGCGTCTGCCCGGTTGCGAGCTGATGACGGTGGTGGGCGGCGACAATATTCCCGGCCTCACGAAAACCGAAATGCACGCCTCGGTCATCGAGAAGCTCAAAGCCGCGGTGCCGGTGCTCGAGCGTCATGGCATGACGGTGATTCTCGAACCGATGAACCCCTACAATCACCCGGACCATTGCCTCTACGGCAGCGCCGATGGCATCGCGATTTGCGAAGCGGTGGGATCGGAGCGCGTGAAGCTGAACTGGGATCTTTTCCACATGCAGCGTTTCGAGGGCAACCTCATCGACAACCTGCGCAAGGGCGTGAAGTGGATTGGCTACGTTCAATTCGCGGACAGCCCGGATCGCTGTGAACCGTCGACCGGCGAGGTGAACTACAGCGAAGTTTTCCGCCTGGTGCGTGAGCTTGGCCTGCCGCTGCCGCTTGGAGCCGAGTGCTTCCCGCAAAACGGAAACGCCCGGCGCGCGGCCGAGCGTTTGTTCGCGGTGGCGGAGTGCCGCTTTCCAAGCGGCATTTAGAGGTAAGGCGTTTTCAAAACGCCTGTCCGGTCAGGCGGCATGATGCCGCCAGGCCTGCTCATGCCGCTTGGAAAGCGGCACTCCTGGCGGCGCTACTTAACTTTCGAAATACGTGTAGCCACCGAGGCCGGTGCGGTAGATGTCGAGGATCTCGCGGCGCTCCTTCGGCGAGATGCGGCCTTCGACGACCGCCTTTTCGGCGAAGTTGCGGAAGCGGGAAACGAGTTCCTTCGGATCGTATTCCACGTAGGTCAGCACGTCGGCCACGGTGTCGCCCTCGACTTCGTGGGTGTAAACCGGCTTGCCGTTTTCAAGATGCACGCCGACGACGTTGGTGTCGCCGAGCAGATTGTGTAAGTCGCCGAGCGTCTCCTGGTATGCTCCGACAAGGAAGACGGCGACGTAGTACGGTTGGTCCGGTTTGAAATCGTGTAGCGGCAGAATTTTCGCCACGTCTTCCTTATCGATGAAGCGGTCGATCTTGCCGTCGCAATCGCAGGTGATGTCGGCAAGCACCGCGCGGTGCAGTGGACGTTCGTCGAGGCGATGGATCGGCATCACCGGGAAGAGTTGCTCGATCGCCCAGGAGTCCGGTAGCGATTGGAACAAACTAAAGTTGCCGTAGTAGAAATCGACGAGCGTCGAAGAAAGTTCGCGAAGATCTTCCGGCACTTCATCGAGCTCGTTGAGTAGCTTCGAAAGGCGGGTGAGGATGTGCCAGAACCATGCTTCGGCCAGACCGCGTTCGCGCAGGGTGGCGCTGCCGTAGAAGAACTGCGCCCGCATCTGGTCGCGGTAATACGTGGCGTCGTTCAAACACTCCTGCAGGTTCTTCTTCGCCAGCACCTTGTTCACCTCGATGAGGTTGAGGAGGTTCTGCGGCGCCTTTTCCGGCACGGCCGGTTCGTTCTCGGTCGTTTGCGCGCTGGTGACGTCGAGGATGTTGAAAACCAGCACCGAGTAGTAAGCGACCACGGCGCGACCGGACTCGGAGATCAGGTTCGGGTGGGTGACCCCGGCTTTGTCGCAAATCTGGGCGATGGTTTCGACGACGTCCGCGCAGTATTCGGGAATCGAGTAGTTGCAGGAGGAGTGGAAATTCGTGTGCGAGCCGTCGTAGTCGACCGCCATGCCGCCGCCGATGTCGAGCACGCCCATTGGCGCGCCTTCCTTGACGAGGTCGCAATACATGCGCGCGGCCTCGGTCGCACCCTCGCGAATCGCGGCGATGTTCGGGATTTGGCTGCCCTGATGGTAGTGCAGCATTTTCAGGCAGCCGAGATAGCCGGCGTCCTTCAAATGATCGACCGCGTGGATCACCTGGGCGGCGCTGAGGCCGAAGACCGATTTGTCGCCCGCGCTCTCGTGCCAATGGCCGGAGCCGCGCGTGGAAAGGCGGACGCGCACGCCGAGATTCGGCAGGATGCCGAGGGCGCGGGAGCGTTCGAGGATCAGATCGAGCTCGCTCGGCATTTCCAGCACGAGCATCACCTTGAGGCCCATTTTCTGGGCGTGGAGGGCGAGGTCGATGAACTCTTCGTCCTTATAGCCGTTGCAGATGAGGTAGGCTTCCGGATCGTGCATGTGGGCCAGCGCGGCGATGAGCTCCGGCTTCGAGCCGGCTTCCAGACCGTAGTGGAACTGTTTGCCGAACTCGGAGATTTCCTCGATGACCTGACGCTGCTGGTTGACCTTGATCGGGTAGACACCTCGGTAGCTGCCTTTATAACCTACGTCCTTGATCGCTTTGCGGAACGAGTGGTTGATCTCCGCGATGCGGTTGTGGAGGAGGTCGCGGAAACGCAGGAGCACGGGCAAATGGGTGCCGCGGTCGCGCAGGCCTTCGATAATCTCATGGAGAGACACATCGGCCTTGCCGCTGTCGTCGGCCAGCCGGACGGTGACATGGCCGGCCTTGTTCACGTCGAAGTAGCCGTGGCCCCAGTTTTCGACGCCATAGAGCTCGGCGGACTTGGCCGGGGACCAGTCTTTCTTGCGCTTGGCGGGTTTGTCTGCGGTGTCGGACGGCGGAACCATGGGCGGAAGGAAAGGGGATTTTTCCGGAAAAGAAAGGGGAAGTCGCATCCGGGGGGAGAATTTCACCGCGGACTTGGCCCCCGTCGGGCATTTCCCCGCAGAAAAATGAGATGACCGAACGAAAAGCGCTCTGCGTGCCCGGTTTGCTCCCGTTGTTGCTTCTGATCGGGGCGATCGCCGCGGCGGTGGTCACCGGGCGACATCTGGTGATTTTGCGAGAAGCCCGCTGCGCCATTTGGCCAATCATTCCGTCCGGTTGGGCCATTTCAGACAGGATTTACAGGATTGCGCAGAATTAACCAAATGCCCGGAAATCCATTTCCAGCAGGGCAGGCCAGTCGTGCCAAATCCTGAAAAATCTTGTGAATCCCTGTCCTAATTAGGCGGAACAACGGTGTTTCGATTTCATTTTTCAGAAGTCTTCTTAGAAATCAACATCCACGCCATGGAAAGAGTCACGGGTATTGGCGGCTTCTTTTTTAGGGGCAGGAACCCTGAAGCGCTCAACGAGTGGTATGAACAACACTTGGGCGTCAGGAAGGTTGGTGAAGAATATGAAGACGGCTCGTGGTGGCAGGATGAGGGGCCGACTGTGTTCGCTTCGGAACCGAAGGAAGTTCAAGGGATCGGGGCCTCTGAGTATTCCTGGCGAATCAATTTTCGAGTCCGCCATCTCGACTCCATGGTCGCTCAGCTCAGATCAGCGGACATCCCTGTAACGGTGGAAGAGACCGTTTACCCGAATGGTCGATTCGCCCATCTTCAAGATCCGGAGGGGAATCGCATCGACTTGTGGGAGCCAGCCGGAACAGACGCGAATCGACCGCCAGATCAACCGAAAGAAGCTCAGACAAAAGCATGAACGACATAGCGAAAGTGGGCACGCCAGGGCAGATTAAAGCGACGCGCTCGCTGCTGAAGTTTTGCCGCGAGCACCGGCACACCCCATATTGGATCAAGAGTCTCGAAGAATGTCTTGCGGCGCTCGAAGAAAAGAAGTCTGACGAGGTCAGAGGTGTTCGGGAGCGATTTTCGCGAGCTGGGATGAGTTCATACCTCGATTGGTTTCCCGAGGTGGTTTTTCCGCATGAGGACGCCGACTATGTTGAGGCAGTTTGGCATGGGCTCGACGGATATTGGCGAGAAATGATGCGTCCGTTTGAATCGATACGCCGATGAAAGAAGAGCCTGACCAAGAGCCAGCCCGCAAAGACGCCGAAGCAAAGGCAGATGGTGAGAAACTACTCGACTCGTTGTTGCCCTTTGCTGAGCAGATGTTGCAGCAGCATGGCGAGTTCTTCCCGTTCGGTGGACGCATGGCGCTAGATGGTGCAATTATTCACGAGGGCGCTTACAACGGCACGGAACAGCCACCGTCTCAGGAGTTGATCGACTTACTGCGGCAGGCGCACCAGCGAGATGCTGCAGCACGAACTCTACGCGCCTGCGCCGCCATCTACGACATCCGCACAGTTCCGCGTGATCGCACCGAGAAACAGGATGCCATCGCCGCAGCCATTGACCACGTTTCCGGTTATTCTGCGGTGATCATTTTTCCTTACAGCTTCGACGCCGCACAGAAACTCCGAGTCGAATCTCCCTTTGCGGTAGAGGGTGCGCATGATATTTTTTTCGCGCGCTCAGAGTGCCACTCCATGAGACACAATCCCGAAGGGCCTACCTGAGGCCGAATGCTGAGCTTGGTTTGTTGAGGGGGCAAAAGCCTGTCCTTCTTCAAGGCACTCACGCCAGCCGGTCGCGGAAGTCGGCGTAGTGGAATTCGCGGATCGTTTCCAGGCTGCCGTGCTCGCTTTGGAAGACGATGTCCGGGTGTTTGACGCCGTTGAAGGTCGTCGTTTTGACCATCGTGTAGTGCGCCATGTCGTCGAAGACGAGGATGTCGCCGACTTCCAGCGGACGGTGGAAGGCGAAGTCGCCGGTGACGTCGCCCGCGAGACAGGTCGGACCACCGATGCGATAGACGAACGACGATTGCGGATCGTGGGTCGCGGGGTCATCGGCCGGGTGGTAGAACTCGCCCTCGAACGTGACCGCGGGTTTGGAGTCCGAAAGGATCGCCGGCTCGTGGCGGTCGACGAGGAAAACGTCCGGACGATAGGGCATTTCCAATACGTCCGGCATGTGGGCGGTCGCGGAGATGTCGAGGATGGCAAGCTTGTGCCCGGCGGATTCGAAGACGTCGAGGACGGTGGCGCGTAGCACGCCGGTGTGGATCGCGATCGCCTCGCCCGGCTCAAGCCAGACTTCGACGCCATATTTCGACTGCGTTTCTTTCACCAGCCGGATCAAACGGTCGCGGTCGTAGAACGGCTTGGTGATCCAATGGCCACCACCCATGTTAAGGTAGGTGAACTGCTCCGAGCGTAGCAGGTGGCCGAACTTTTCGTCGACCGCCGCGAGCGTTTTCTCAAGGTCGATGGAGTCCTGCTCGCAAAGCGTGTGGAAATGCAGACCGGAGAGACCGGTGAGATCCGCGCCTTCGAGTTGGTCGGCGGTGATGCCGAGACGCGAGCCCGCGACGCAGGGATCATAGAGCGGCGTGTGACCGGTCGAGCATTGCGGATTGACGCGCAGGCCGCATTGAAGCTCGCCGCTCTGAAAGCGTGGGTGGGCCATCACTTGGTCGCGAAACCGGAACCACTGCGAGAGCGAATTGAAGTCCAGGTGATGAGTGAACTCGCAAAGCAGCTCGATGTCGCTTTCCGTGTAGGCGGGCGAATACGTCAGCACGTGTTTGCCGAAATGATCGCGGGCGAGCAGGGCCTCCCACAGACCGGACGCGCAGCAACCGTCGAGGTCGTCACGGATCGCGTCGAAGGCCTTCCAACAGGAAAATCCTTTCAGCGCCAGCACCAGCTTGCAGCCGGCGGCTTCCTTGACCTGCCGCAAAATGGCGGTGTTGCGCTTCAGCGCGGCGAGCGAGATGACGTAGGCGGCCATGCCCAAAGATGCTTCGACGACGCGGCCGCGTCCAATGCCTAACGCGCACCGAACATGAAAAAAGCGCGGCACCCCAAAAGGGGCCGCGCCTTACTAAAAATGGCTTAGCTTAGGCGACCAGGAACCCCGCCGCTTGCTCGGGCGTCAGCTCGAGCACCTGCCACGGCAGGCCGTAGGCATTGAGGTCGGCCATGAAGGCGTCCGGATCGTGTTGCTCCATGTTCCACACGCCGGGCTTGTTCCAGCCGCCGGTGAGCATTTGCTTCGCGCCGATCATCGCCGGCACGCCGGTGGTGTAGGAAATCGCCTGGGAGCCGACCTCCGCGAAGCACGCTTCGTGGTCGCAGATGTTATAGATGTAGATCGCCTTCGGTTTGCCGTCCTTGACGCCGGTGATGACGTTGCCGATGCACGTTTTGCCCTTGGTCGTCTGACCGAGTTCGCCGGGGTCGGGGAGGACCGCCTTGAGGAACTGAAGCGGAATGATTTCCACGCCGTTGTAGATCACCGGATCGATGCGGGTCATGCCGACGTTCTGAAGCACTTCGAGGTGCTTCAGGTAGTTGGGCGAGAACGACATCCAGAACTGGGCGCGTTTGATCGTCGGGATGTGCTTCACGAGCGATTCCAGCTCTTCGTGATACATCCGGTAGATTTCGTAGGTGCCGACGCCTTCCGGGCAGGTGAACGCCTGATGGGTGGACATCGGCGGGGTTTCGACGAACTGGTCATTTTCCCAATGACGGCATTCGGCGGTGACTTCGCGGATGTTGATCTCCGGGTTGAAATTGGTGGCGAAGGCCTTGCCGTGGTTGCCGCCGTTGACGTCGATGATGTCGAGCGTGTGGATTTCGTCGAAATGGTGTTTCAACGCCCACGCGGTGAACACGTTGGTCACGCCCGGGTCGAAACCGGAGCCCAACAGGGCGGAGAGGCCGGCTTTCTCGAATTTGCCCTGCAGGGCCCACTGCCACGAATATTCGAACTTCGCGACGTCCTTCGGCTCGTAGTTGGCGGTGTCGAGGTAGTCGACGCCGGCGTCGAGGCAGGCCTGCATGATCGTCAGGTCCTGATAGGGCAGCGCCACGTTGACCACGAGCGTGGCGCCGGTTTTGCGGATCAACTCGGCGGTTTGCGCCGGATCATCGGCGTCGACCTGGGCGGTGGCGATGTCGCGGCCGGTGCGGGACTTCACCGACGCGGCGATGGCGTCGCACTTCGATTTCGTGCGCGAGGCGAGGGTGATTTCGCCGAAAACTTCGGGCAGCAGGGCGCATTTGTGAGCGACAACACTGCCGACACCGCCGGCACCGATGAGGAGAACCTTGTTCATGGACGGCCAAGGGGTGGAAAAATCGGGGGCCGCTGGCAAGGATTTCCCCGTGACGGGAGTGAGGTCGGGGGAATTGACGGGCCATTGAGTGGCCAGGTGCCAGTGGTCAGGGAAGAGATCCATTTCCTCAATTAAGCTCAATTGGACCGCGGAATTTATTCCGCTCTTCGCCTGATGCGGAATGAATTCCGCAGTCCCTGGAGCCTCTTCCTCTTCACTGGCCACCGGCCCCTGACCACTGGCCACTAAAGTGGGGGAATCCCGCTTTTCATCCCCGGACCGGCATTTTTTACCGGCAACTTTTCCGTCGCATGGTGTTTTTATGCCATGTAAGGGTATCGCCCGACCGATCGCCCGCATTTCCTTCATGAAAACGAACCGTCCAAACCGCTTTCACCTCAAGTCCGGCTTCACTTTGCTCGAAATGGTCATCGTGCTCGGAATCATCGCGATGATTCTCGGGGGCGCGGTTTTCGCTCTGAGGGGTATTGGCGACGCCGCGAAGCTCAAACAGGTGGACGCCGACGTGCATACTTTGGATAGCGCTTTGCGCATGTATAAACTCAACGCGGGCAATTACCCGACCACTCAGCAGGGTCTTCAAGCACTCGTCGAACGGCCCACGAGCGCACCGGTGCCGAAGCGTTGGGCGAAGGTGGCGGATCGTTTGGCTAGGGATCCGTGGGGTAATGATTATGGCTACAAATTCCCGGGCCGGAAAAACGCCAGCGAGTTCGAGATCATCAGCAAAGGTCCGGACGGACAGGAAGGCACCGAAGATGATCTTAGCAGCCAGGACGACTGATCGCCGCGGCGGGTTCACGCTGATCGAGATGGTGATGGTGCTCGCCCTCGCCGCGCTGGTGATGGCCGGGGCCGTGGGAATGATGGTTTATTCGTCCGATCAGCGCCAACTTGAGCGCAAGTCGACCGAGATCGAGGTCTTCGCCAAACGCGCGCGCACCATCGCCCAACTTCAGCAAAAACCCTACGCGCTCCAATTCATTCCGGGAAAGGTCCGGCTGTTACCATTCGCCGAAGCATTAGGTTCCGAGTCGCTCATGCCTTCGGGCCGGCCCGTCGGTGGCGCGCGAGCGACCGAGCCGGAAGGCGAACCTTCCGCGACCGTTGCGCCGGTTTATGATGAAATTCCACTCGAGGGCGAATTCGCCGTCTTTGTCCGTCGTTGGGCCAGCGATACATGGCTCCCCATGAATGATCGCCAGCCCCAGGTTTGGCGTTTCGACCCCGACGGCCTTTGCGAACCGTTAGGGGTTCGCCTGACTTTGGGCGAAAGCTGGGTGGAGCAAGGCTACCATCCACTGACCGCATCCGTGACCGACCTTTCGACTCAATTTAAATGAAAACCCGGCGACGCACTCGTTCCCGCCATGGCTTCCTCATGTTGGAAGTCGTGCTGGCGCTTGCGATTTTCGGGGCGGCCGCGACCGCGTTCACGGTGGCGATGAACCGCATGGCGGCGGCGGCGGATCTCGCTCAGAACGAACTGCGGATCACCCGGATCCTGGAAAGCGCCTTGGATGAGAATTTGTCGATTCCCACCTTGCAGGAAGGGACGACCACCACGCCGGTCGGCAACACGGGCATCGAAATCATCACCAAGATCGAACTCATGCAGGACCTGGAAAACCAGGACGGCCAGCTCTTGCAGGAGCTTTACCGGGTCACGGTGACCGCCCGTTGGTTTCATGACAACGAATGGAAGGAACGCGCCGCGGAAACATGGCGTTACGCGCGACTCTATCAGCCGTGAAAAACGTCGCTTCCATTTCCCGTCGCGGTGGTTTCACGCTGCTCGAGCTAGTCCTGGCCATGGGACTGCTGGCCATGTTGGTGGGCATGGTGTTCGGGATTTCCCGCACTTCGCTGGCCCTCGGCAACAAGGTCGTGGAAACTCAGAACGAGGAAATGTTGAACCAGGCGTTCTTCGATTTCCTTGGCCAGCGATTCGCGGCGATGCCGGGCAATACCCGCTTCGATTTGAAATACACGGACGGCAATCCGATCCTCTCCGATCTCACGTTGCAGAACGTGCCTCTCAATTTCACCTGGAGCGGGGGAAGTCGCGTGGCGAAAGCGGTGCAGCTCTCGACGGTTCGCAAGCGCGACAACTACCTCGATATCGTCCTGCGGTATTACGAAAACGAGATCCTGCCCGATTCGAACACCGCGACCAAAACGTCGCAGTTGGACAACAAGCCGTTCGCGCAGATCGTCCTGCTCAAGGATGTGGCCTACTTCGAATGGCGCGTGCTCGATGGTCGCACGATGGAATGGCAATACGACTGGGACATCCAGGGCCGGCTGCCATTGCAGCTCGAATTAAAAGTCGCCTTCGGCAAGGACGGCGAAGAACTGCGCCACGTTTTCTGGCTCGTTCCGAAACAGAATCCCGAGGCGTTCATGCGCCAGCTCCAACAGGGGCAGGGGCAGGGGCAGGGGCAGGGGCAGGGGCAGGGGCAGGGGCAGGGGCAGGGGCAAACTCAGGAAAACCCATGAACGCCGCTCGCTCCATACGCCCGGCTTTCCGTGGCACCGCCTTGATCGCGGTGATCTGGCTCATCGCGATCCTCTCGATGGCCTGCGTCGCGGCGCTTCGCGTGGTGTCGTTCGACATGGAAATCGCCGGGGCGAAAATCCATGGCTTCCGCGCCAAGCAATTCGCGGAAATGGGAGTGGCCGTCGCGGCCAATTCGAGCGTCAAACGAACCGACCCGCTGTTGCATCGTCGCAACGAAGACGGCGAGGGTTATGACGCGAAGATCATTTCCGAAGGCGGACGTTTCAATCTCAACGCACTGTTGCTTCGGGATGATAAAGCCCTGGTGCGGTCCATCTTCATCGATTGGGGACTCGACTTGGATGCGGCGCAGGAAGTGACCGACGCGCTGGCCGATTGGGTGGATGGCGACGACGAGGCTTCGCTGAACGGAGCGGAAAAAAAATGGTACGAAGACCAGGGGCGCATCAACCAGCCTTTCAACCGTCCCTTCTACAGCCTGGACGAAGCCCGTCTCGTCCGTGGCATGGATCTGGTGGAAGCCTCGAAACCCGATTGGCGTAACTGGTTCACCGTTTGGAGTAATGGGGCTTTGGACGCCAATGAAGCGTCGGCCGAATTGATCGCCGCGGCCGCCGAAGTGTCGGTCGACGTGGCGGACCAAGTGGTGGAAAAAGTGCGCGGGCCGGACGGGATTCGCGACACCGACGACGACGTGCCGTTCCAAAGCGCGGAGGACGTGCTTGCCTTGCTGGGCGTGAACACGACTATTCGACCGGATATCGGCCAGCGGATCACCGTCAACGATTCCACCGTCCGCATCGAAAGCATCGGCCAAGCCGAAGGCGCGAAGCGAAAGATTTCCATGATTTTGCGTAACCGCACCGGCCGTCCGGCCGTTTTAGAACGATCCGAAGAAGTCATTCCGTGAGCAAACAGTCCGAAAACGTGCTTTTGATACCGGGCGAATCCGGTTGGGAGATCTGGACCGGCACTCCGGCGACCGGGTTCACGCTTCAAACGGCGGGCGAAACTTCCCGCGCGGGAGACTTGACCGGACTTCCGGCTGGCGACCTGACCTTGTTGTTCCCGGTGAAATCGTTCACCGCCGTGCCACTGCGGGTGACGAGCCACGATGAGGCGTTGTTCGGCGATCTCGCCTCCATGCATGCCGAGCGTCTCGGCTTGCGGCCCGATCCGATGGCGGGGCAGCTCGCCGATACGTTCGAAGTACTGCGCGACGACGAAGGAACGACGTTGCTGTCCGTCGTCTTGCGGACTCCGGCCGAAGGCGAAATGCCTGTCCGCGGCCCCAAGGAGTTCGATCTCTCCGCCCGGGCGATTCCTTGCCAAGGCGACTCGTTGGTGGTTTGGAAGGAATTCGATCGCTGGGTCTTCGCCTTGTCGAAAGCGGGCAAGCTCGCCTATTGCCAAGCGACTTCGATCGGTGCTCCGGAGCCGGATGAGGCCTTGGTCCGGGAAATCCGCCTGGTTCTCGTTCAACTTTCGCTTCAAGGCGTGGCGGTGCAGCCATCGCGTGCGATGCTTTACGCTTCCGGCACTCCATCGCCTGCCGCCCTCATGTCCTTGGGCATCCCGGTGGAGGTTCATCCCCGGCCGGCTCCCGTTTTGCCCGACCCGCGCAGCAAGCTTTTGCCCGCGGACGTCCGGGCGGCCCGGCATGCGGCACGCCGTAAACAGCGGGTCGTGTTGGGCGTCGCGGCGGTCGCACTCGTGTATCTGGGGGGCGCGGGCTGGTTTGGCTTCACCGTATGGAAGGATGCCCGCGAAGCGAAACGGCTTCGTGACCTGGCGAAAGAGGTCGCGCCCGAAGGCGAAGCCTACGCTGCGCACGTCGCCAAATGGGATGAGCTCGGTCCGGTGGTGGATAGCGGGAAATCGCCGGTCGAAATGCTTTACCGGGCCGCCCGCGCCATTCCGAAAAATCAGGGTGTCCGCCTGAAAACCGCCGAAATCAATAGCGACGGCATGATCAAATTGATCGGCAGCGCCGACCAGCCGGGACCCGCGTTGGCCTATAGCCTTGCGTTGACCAAAAGCGACCTCCTCGCTGGCTACACCTGGGAAGCGCCGCCACCGAATCAGACCAACAAAGGCGCCGAATTCATTTACACGGGCACCGCTCCGGGCGCCACCCACTGATTTTTATCCCCGTCTGCGACAAATTCTCCTACAGACGGTTTTCTCTCCGCTGCCTACCCGTTTCGTTTCCGCCAATCCCCGATGTCCAGTCGCGAAAAACGCCTCCTGATCTTCTTCGCCGCCGCCGGATTCATTCTGCTGAATGTGTTCGGCTTCCGGTTGCTCGCCTCGCAGCGGGACACCGTGCGGCGCGACCGCGAAAGCGCGGACCGTCAATTGGATCAGGCGCAAATGATCAGTGCCAAACGTGAGGAAGTGGCCGGCGAAATGGACTGGCTCGACGAACACGAGCCGGACCCCGCCGCCGAGCAGGATGTGCAAAGCGCCTTGCAAGGACTGGTCGAACGCGAAGCCCGTAGCCGTGGCCTTACGCTCAAGCCCGGCAAATACCTTCCGACTGATAAAACCGGCAGCCACTATCATCGCGTGAAATACGAAATCCCGGTCAGCGGCAGTGAACAGTCGCTCTACAGTTGGCTCGACCGCCTCCAGGTGCCGACGGAATTCCGCGCCGTCACGTTCCTCCGTATTTCGCCCAATCGCGAGGACGATACCAAGGCCGACGCCACGGTGATCGTGGAGCAATGGTACGTGCCGAACGCCTGAAGCCATGAAAGCGCTATTCCTTTTCCCGCTTGCCTTGGCCACCGTCGCGTCCGCCGACGTGCCTCAAAAAGTCGCGCTCACGCGCTACATCCAGCTTTGGAGCGACTCGCCGTTCACCCGCAAGCCGGTGATCGAGGAGATGAAAGAAACCACGCCTCTCGACGACTATGCGCTCGGAGGCGTTTCGCCTGTTGACGGCGGCTATTTCGTCATTCTCCTCAACCGCAAGAAGCCCGACGAAAAAATCATCATCCAGCCCGGCCAACCTTCCGAATTCCGGGTGATGGAAGTGCGACCGGGCGATACCGGGCCGCTCAGCACTTCGGTCCTCATCGGCACGGGCGGAAAAAGCAAACTTCTGAGTTTCGATGAAAAGCTGCTGGCTTTGAAAGCCGCTCCCACGAGCAAACCACAAACGCCGGGCGGGCAGCATGGCAATCAGCCGCCAGGTCAGCCACAGCCGATCGCTCCTCCTCAGCAGCAAGCCGGAAATCGCCCCGGCCAAAATGGCCAAGGTTCGGGGCAACCCACCAACCGTCCGCCCCGTCCGCGCGTCATTCCGCCTTCGCGCTGATCGCTCTCATCCTTTTTCGTTCCATCCGCGTTCATCCTTCTTTCGCCCATGCATCCGATCCGTCGCCGCATTCTCCCCTTCGCGTTCGCAGCCTCCGTGGCCTGCGCTCGAGTTTTCGCTCAAGGGGAAGCCGTCGAACCCGAACCGCCCGTGCCGACGCCAGAGCCCGCGGTCGTACCGGCGCAACCCGCGCCTGTTGTCCCACCGCCCGCTCCGCAAGCGCAGCCGCGGCCCGCACGTGGGCCAGTCAACGCTCCGAATCTTCCGGCGGGCCCGAATCCGGAGAACCTTCCGCTCGCGGAGCGCAAGATTGTCGAACCGATCGTCCAGCCGAAACTCAACGGCAACGATTTGGCGGCGCTCTATAAAAAATACACAGGCCGTCGCGTGATCGTTTCCGCAGCCGCGGCCCAAACGGAATTCGCCTTCGTGCAGGAAGCTAGCCCGACCGATCCGTTGACCTACGCGGAAGTCGCCCAGTTGCTCAAAAAGGCCGCTCTAATCGAAAACTTCGTGTTCGTTCCGGATGGCGAAATCGACAAGTTGTTGGTCGCCACGGGTGGAACGAACCCCAAGAGCACCGGCCTTTCGGTGTATGACCAAACCACCGGTTTGCCCGATGGTGATGAAGTCATCCACTACGTGATGCCTCTGCGTTACCTGAAGCCGGAGCAGGCCCAGCAAGTTTTCAACCAGATCGTCGGCCAGTTCGGAGCCTATGGCTCGATCGCCGCGGTGCCGAACGCGGCCGCCCTGGTTATCACCGAGAATACTTCGCTGATCCGAAAACTCATCGAACTGAAAGAGCAGATCGATAAGCCTTCTTCCGACGTGGGCACGCGTTTCATCAAAGTGCAATACGCCGACGTCACCGAGCTCGCCCAAACGCTCAACGAAATGCTCGGCACGCAGCAGCAGGCGCAGCGTTCCGCCAGCGTCCAGCGCACGACCGTGCAATCGCAACCTCCCGCTGGAGCGCCGGGACAACCCGTCACGACCGCGACGACGGTGCAGACCGCGCAATCGGGCGGAAGCGCCGGCGAGGAAGCTCCGGTGCAAATCGTTCCCGACGCCCGCACCAACCGGATTTTCGCCATGGGTCGTCCAGTCGACTTGGTGTTCGTCGAAGGTCTCGTTCGCGAGTTCGACACGCCGAGCGACACCCGTAACTATCTGCGTCGCAAGCTCCGCTTCCTGCCGGTCGCCTCGTTCCTGAACGTGGCGGAAGATGCTCTGACCCGCGCGTTCAGCAGTTCTTCGCAAGGCGGCGGTGCCGCGGGCGGCGCTGGCTCAACGGGCGCCAATTTCGGCGGAGCCGGGGGACGCACTTCCACCACCGGCCGCGCCGGCAGCACGGGCTCCCGGAGCAATACAAGCGCGACTTCGGGCGGAAGCTCTTCTTACGGCGGTGGCAGCAGCGGCTTCGGTGGATCGAGCGGCGGAAGCTCCGGCGGTGGCGCGACTCGCGGTGATGCGCTGTCGGCTCCCGAAGTTTCGACCGATCCGACTTCGATCGTCGTCGGCCGCACGCTTTTGGTCGCGGACAACATCACCAACTCGATCGTGGTCCAAGGTCCGCCCGCCAGTGTCGAGATCATCGAGAAGCTCCTCGAACAACTGGATGTGAAAGCCCAGCAGGTGATGATTTCGTCGGTATTCGGGCAATTGAGCCTTAGCGACGGTTTGGACTACGGCGTTCAATGGTTGAAGACGTTCAATGCGAAAACGATCGTCAACGACCAGGGAACCGCTGTCACCACCGACGACACCGTCACCATCGTGCCCGCCAAAAATAACTTTGCCGGATCATCGATCGGAACCCCTCTTGCCAACTTGGTCGATCCAAGGAGCTTGATTAGTCCCTCTGTGATCAGTGGCACCGGCACCACAGCTACCGGGGTTTTTCCTGCAACTGCAGGAGTGAGTCTTTACGGTACCATCGGTAATAACTTCAATGTCTACCTGAATGCCCTCAAGGCGACCGGTAAATTTAACATTCTCTCCCGGCCGAGCATCTACGTCGCCAACAACCAGAAGGGCGTTATTTCGTCCGGTCAACGGATCGCCGTGCCCACCAACAGCTATCAGGGCGGTGCGTCCACCGGCATTTCCACCAACATCGAGTATCGCGATGTGGTGCTGAAGTTGGAAGTCGTTCCCTTGGTGAATTCGGAAAATGAAGTCACGCTTCAGATCGCATTGCTTAACGACGATATCGTCGGCGAACAGGCGGTGGAAGGCGTGGGCACCGTGCCCACCATCGGCACTCGCGAGCTGACCACAACCGTGACCGTGCCCAACAATTCCACCATCATGCTTGGCGGATTGATCACGACCTCGGAGAAGGATTCGAAAAGCGGTATTCCGCTTCTCAGCCAGATTCCGGTTCTTGGGAACCTTTTCTCCACCACTTCGAAGAGCAAAGACCGCTCGGAGCTGCTGATCTTCATTCAGCCGACCATCGTCGGCAACGACTGTGAGCTCGACGGAGTGCAAGTGAATAACGACGCTCGCTACAAAGTCTCGGAACCGCTGCGCAAGTTCGCGGACGGAGTCATCCCTCCGCCCGATTGCATCGTCCCCAAGGGCGAAAAGGCCAGCGATTACCAACAGCCACCGGCGAACACGAAGGAGAAGACGGGTCCGAATACGCTCGATACGTTCAATCGGACCGGCCGTCATCGTTAATTCACGGATCGAACCTCGCTTCTGCCAGCCCGTGGAGATGTTGTCTCCGCGGGCTTTTCTTTTCTTAGAACGATAGGTTCAAGTGCTCGCCGCGTATAGAGGGCGCTCGTTAGAAAGTTGGCGGATTTTTGATTTTTCCCGGGAACGCACATCACTAATCAACACAAGGCCAAATTCGATGCAGCAGCAGACAATTCAGAAAGCGGGATCCTACCGGTGGACGATTTGTTCGCTGCTGTTTTTCGCAACGACCGTGAACTACCTCGACCGGCAGGTGCTGAGCCTGCTGAAGCCGATGCTCGAGGACAAATTCGGCTGGTCGAACACGGACTACGCCAACATCGCTTCGGTGTTCCAGTTCGCGTACGCGATCTCGATGCTTTTCGCCGGTAGTTGGATCGACAAGCTCGGCACCAAGAAGGGCTATGCGTGGGCGATCGTGATTTGGTCGATCGGCGCCATGATCCATGCGTGGTCGGTTCCGATGGGCAGGGGCTTGCTGACCGTGTTCGGATTTCTGGGGATTGGGACGTTCTCCGCATCGGTTCTGGGCTTCATGATTTCCCGCGCGGTTCTGGCATTCGGGGAGGCGGGCAATTTCCCCGCCGCGATCAAGGCGACCGCGGAATATTTCCCCAAAAAGGAACGGTCGTTCGCCACGGGGATTTTCAATTCCGGCTCGAACGTGGGGGCGATCCTCGCTCCGTTGACGGTGCCCTACATCGCCCTCCATTGGGGATGGGAAGTGGCGTTTCTCCTCGTGGGCGTGATCGGCTTCCTGTGGCTGGCGTTCTGGCTGCTGATTTACGACAAGCCGGAGAAGCAGTCGCGTTTGTCCCCGGCGGAATACGCCTACATCCATAGCGATGATGAAGGGCATGGGACGACGGAGGGGACGTCCGCAAAGGTGCCATGGCTGAAGCTGCTCGGCTTCCGCCAAACGTGGGCGTTCGCTCTGGGCAAGTTTCTCACCGACGGCGTCTGGTGGTTCTTCCTGTTCTGGCTACCCGCCTATTTGAAGGACCAATATGGCATGACGGGCACCGAGGTGATGTTACCGCTTTCGGTGCTCTACAGCATGACGATGGTGGGCAGCATCGGCGGCGGCTATTTCCCGGCGTGGTTCATCAATCGCGGCTACAAGCCTTACGATGGCCGTATGAAAGCGATGCTGCTGATCGCCTTGATTCCGCTGGTGGTGCTGGCGGCGCAGCCTCTCGGCAAAATCAGCTTCTGGTTGCCGGTGTTGTTGATCGGCATCGGAGCCTCCGCTCATCAAGCGTGGTCGGCGAACATTTTCACGACGGTTTCCGATATGTTCCCGAAGAAAGCCGTGGCGTCGGTGGTGGGCATCGGTGGCATGGCGGGCGGCATCGGCGGTGTGCTGATCACGAAGTTGGGCGGCGCGTTGTTCGACCACTACAAGAAGCTGGGCCACATCGAAACCGGCTACTCGATCATGTTCGCGATCTGCGCCGTCGCCTACCTGGTGGCTTGGTGCGCGATGAAGGCGCTCGTGCCGAGGCATCAGACGATCGCTCTGTGAAAACTTCCCCGCTTCCTTCTTCGCAAAAGGGGAGTAGTGCTTGTCTGCTACCTCCTCGCGGGCAAGCTGGGTTTCGCTCATGAAAATCCAAGCGGTCGTTTGTCTAGTGGCGTTCGGGGGAATTCTCGCAACGGGAAGTCTCCACGCGGCGACCGCCAATGAAGTGAAGCCGGTCCGCGAACAGCCGGTAAAGCTGATCAAAACGTCGCGCAACACGTGGTTCGCCGATTTCGGCAACACGACCTTTGGCAACGTCGAACTCACGTTGCCGCGTCAGCCGGGCGACGGCAAAGTCATCGTTCACCTCGGTGAGGATCTGTCGCCGCCCGATGCCGTGAACAGCAACCCCGGCGGCACCGTCCGTTATCAACGCGGGGAAGTTTCCGCCAACACCGGCAAACCGGTGAGCCCAACGTTGAAATGGGCGCCTCCCGGCTGGCTCAAAAGCGGTTGGGTCGATCTGCCGGAAGGCATGCCGCAGGTAATGCCATTTCGTTACGTCGAACTCGAAGGCGTCGCCGAAAACCTGACGCCGCAAAACGTCACGCGGGTGACCTGGATGGTTCCCTTCACGCCGGACGCTTCGGGTTTCACCTCTTCTTCGCCCACGCTCGATGGCGTTTGGAAACTCAGTGCGCACACGATCAAGGCGACCACTTTCCTCGGCGTCTACATCGATGGCGATCGCGAGCGTCGGCCGTATGAAGCGGACGCCTTGATCAATCAACTCGGCCACTATTGCCTGGATGCGAATTACGAGACTGCTCGCGTCACCAACGAGTGGTTCATGAAAACGCCCACCTGGCCGACGGAATGGCGCCTGCAAACGCCCATCCTCGCGTGGCACGATTTTCTCTGGTCGGGCAATGACTCATTCCTCAAGTCGAACTACAATACACTGGTGGAGCGGGCGATGATCGGGCGTCGAACGGATGACGGTTGGTTCCGCGGGTTTCAGAAAGGAAAGGACGACAAGGAGATCGACGACATCGTCGACTGGCCTGCGGTCGAGCGCGATGGCTATGAAATGCAGTGGCCGGTGAAATCGGCCGTGCTCGCGTTCCATTACCGGGCCGTCGTTCTGTTGGAAAAAATCGCTCGTCAGCTCGGCAAGACCCCCGACGCCGAGAAGTTCGCCACGATGGCCGCGCAAACCAAGAAGGTCTTCAACGAGAAGCTCTGGGACGAAACACGCGGTTGTTACGTGGATGGTCTCGATCCGGCCACAGGCGCGGTTTCCACGCATGCTTCTTCGCACGCGAACTTCTTTCCGCTCTCCCTCGGCTTGGTTCCCGCCGATCGCGTGGCGAAAACGGCCGTTTTCCTCAAAGCGCGTGGCATGACATGCAGCGTCTACGGAGCGCAGTTCTTGTTGGAAGCGCTCTACGACGCCGGGGAAGCCGACGCCGCGTTCGCATTGTTGGACTCCACGGAAAAACGTTCGTGGCGCAACATGGTGGCGAAAACCGGCACGACCCTGACGCTCGAAGCGTGGGAGCCGTCACTGAAGCCGAACCTCGATTGGAATCATCCATGGGGCGCCGCGCCGGCGAATATCATCCCACGCAAGCTGATGGGCGTGGAACCGCTTGAGCCCGGCTTCAAACGCTTCCAGATCAAGCCGCAGCCCGGACCGCTCACCGAGGCCAAGCTCAAGCTTCCAACACCCGCCGGCAGTGTGATCGTCAAGTTATCGCGCGACGGAGGTAATTGGAACGCCTCGGTCACGGTGCCGAAAGGCACCGTGGCGGAGTTTCATTCATTCCAAGCGAAAGGAACGAAGGTCACCGGCTCCGGGCAATTCCGATCCGTACGCGTGGAAAACGATCGCGAGGTGATTTTGCTCTCACCCGGAAATTGGGAAATTCGTGCGCAATAAAATCGCGCCATACGCCGTATTCTCCGCTTCCAACGCCCATGATACGGTTCATTCGCTCCCAGTCCCTTTCCTCGCCTTTGATGCGGACGGTCGCTTGCCTGTTGCTCGGCATCGCGTCGTCATCCGCCCAACGGGAGGATCGGCTACTCGACGGTGGTTGGAAATTCATTCGCAAAGACGCGGGGCTTGGTGCGAAAACCGACACGTGGGAAACCGTCACGATTCCCCACACTTGGAACGCGATCGATGGCGCCAACGGCCTCGCGGCGGATCCGGATCAACCCGAGGGATATTATCGCGGTCCGGCGTGGTATGCGCGACCGCTCGACGTTTCACCGGCTTGGAAAAACAAACGCGTCTTCATCCGCTTCGAAGCCGCCTCGTTGGTGAGCGACGTGTTCATCAACGGGGTTCACATCGGTCATCACCGCGGAGCCTTCGCTGCTTTTTGCTACGAGATCGGTAGTTACCTGAAGTTCGATGGAAAGGACTCGATCAAAGTTCGCGTCGATAATGCCAAAGCCTACGATGTCCCTCCCTTGTCCGGCGACTTCACCATCTTCGGCGGGATTTATCGTCCCGTTCATCTGATCGCGACCGATCCGATCTGCATCAGTCCGTTGGATCACGCTTCGCCCGGCGTTTATTTCAACTTCGAGGGGTTGCGCGAGAGCAACGCCGCGGTGAACGCGCGGGTGATGTTCTCGAACGGCGACGCGCGGGATTCGAAGGTGGAACTGCGGATGGAGGTGACGGACCCCGAAAACCGGGTGGTCACCACGTCGAACGAGGCCGTTTCCATCAAGCCCGGGCAATCGGTCGTTTCCCAACGCTTCAGCGTGCCGAACGCCCGCCTGTGGAAAGGGAAGGCCGATCCTTATCTCTACTCGGTCAAGGTCGCCGTGGTGAAAGACGGAAAGGTGATCGACGACATCGTGCAGCCCTTGGGCCTGCGCACCGTCTCATTCACGCCGGATGGCGGGTTCTTCCTGAACGGCGAGCCTTATCGACTTTACGGTGTGAACAGCCATCAGGACCGGAAAGGAAAGGGTTGGGCGATCTCCGACGACGACCGGCGCGAAGATCATGCGATGGTGGTGGAGATGGGGGCGAACGCGATTCGGCTCGCCCACTATCAACAGGCCGATCTCGTTCATTCGCTCAACGACCGCTCGGGACTGGTGGCTTGGCAGGAGATTCCGTTGGTCGATTGCGTCAGCGGTTCGCCCGAATTTCTCGCCAACGCCCGCCAGCAGCTGACGGAAATGATCCTCCAAGGTTGGAACCACCCGTCGTTATGCGTGTGGAGCCTGTTCAACGAACTCGATGCCGGCTGGGCGGCGGTGAAGACGGCGCCTTCGCCACCGGTGATCGCCGAACTGAACCGTCTCGCTCACGAACTCGACCCGTCGCGCGTGATCGCGGGTGTCTCGCTTCAACACGATCCACGCGAAGTTCATCGCATCCCGGATGCCATGGGCTGGAACATCTATCCCGGTTGGTACTCGGGGAAAGTCGACGACGCGATGAAGATCATCGACCGCTACAGCGAGAAACTGGATGGCAAGCGGATCGCCCTAACCGAATACGGCGCCGGGGCGAACCCGTTCCATCATTCGGGAAAAACCTTGGAAATGCCCGCGCACGCAGGGTTCTACCATCCGCAGGAATGGCAGAATCATTTCCACGAGAACCTCTGGGCGCAGATTCGCAACCATCCCAAGCTCTGGGGTGAGTTCATCTGGGTGATGTTCGATTTCGCCATCGACAAGCGCAACGAAGGCGGCATGCCCGGGCAGAATGACAAGGGACTCGTCACTGCCGATCGCAAGATCCGGAAGGATACGTTTTATTTCTACAAAGCCAATTGGAGCCAGGAACCGGTGGTCCGTCTCACCGGCAAATACGCCGTCGAGCGATTGGAGAACGTCACCACCGTCAAAGCCTATTCGAACTGCGAGGAAGTCGAGTTGAAGGTGAACGGCAAGTCGCTCGGCAAGAAATCGCCCGATGACCTAAAGATCATTCGGTGGCCGGACGTCGCGCTTCAACCCGGCGCGAATCACATCGAACTCGTCGCGACCCAAGCGGGCCAAACGATCACCGACAGCGCGGAGTGGGTGGTGAAGGAGTGAGTCGTCAGAGCTCCCACAATTTTCGCAGCGGTACCGCCAGATGCTTGTCGGTTTAAAGTCCGGTGGATTGTTGAGCGTTTCGGGCGGATGGTCTCCAGGATGAATCAGCACTCCGCGTGTCGAGCGCGGCCGGGTTTTTCAACGGGAGCGGCGGAAGGTTTGTCATGGAAAGAAAAGGCTGATTTCTTAGCACGAGCATCAAGACGTATAAATAAAACGCGATTTTCTTTACTCGAAGGCCCGGGTGTCTGCCTTGCGACCATTCGAGCTGCGCGGAAGTGAAGCTGAAGGTGAACGGCAAGTCGCTCGGGAAGAAATCGCCCGACGACCTGAAGATCATCCGTTGGCCGGACGTCGCGCTTCAATCAGGCGCGAACCGCGTCGAACTCGTCGCCACCAAAGCGGGTCAAACGATCACCGACAGCGCGGAGTGGGTGGTGAAGGTGAGTCGTCAGAGTTCCCACAATTTTCGCAGTGGGACCGCTAGGTGCTTACCTGCGGGCAATACGTCCCGGCCGTCATAGAGGATACACCCTCCTTGGTAGTCGGCCCCGCATTGTTCCGCGAGGCGATCGAGGCCTTTGCCATCCCGTGCTCCCACCGTCCGACTGGCTTTGACTTCCACGCCCCAGACCTTTTCGCCGCGGGTGATCACCAGATCAACCTCGACCTGATCCTTGTCGCGGTAGTGCCAGAACCGCAAATCCGGATCCGTCCATGTCGCTTGTGCGTGGAGTTGCTGGATGACGAACGACTCCAGTAGCCGGCCCATGTCTTCTCGTCTTGCCAACCAATCGTCCACGGTCAGTCCTGCCAGTGTCCCGGCAAGCCCGCTGTCCACCACATGCAGCTTGGGGGACTTGATCAGCCGCTTGCCCGCATTGCGATGCCAACCGGGCAGCGACCGGACCAAGAACAAGCGTTCGAGAATCGCGAGGTAATGATCGACCGTTCCCCGGTGCAGACCGAGGTCCTTCGAAAGGCCACTCGCGTTGAGCAACGTGCCCGTCCGTAGCGCGAGCAACTCCAGCAGGCGCCCCAATTCGCGGCCGTCCCTGATGTTGGCGATGTCCTGCACGTCCCGCTCGATGATCGATTTCACATATTGCCGGTGCCATTGTCGTGCGCGACCGGGCGGGCGGGAGAGCGGTTCGGGGTAACCGCCGGCTAACATCCGCCGGATGACATCGGGCACGTGATCGGAGTCGCCGAGAATCATCGATTCTCTCAGTTCACCACTCAGAAGCATCCGTAGAAAATCGCCGCCCGAGCGACTTTTCTCGGCTTCGGTCAAGGGTTGCAGATGGAGGATTTCCATCCGTCCAGCCAGCGATTCGCTCACGCCGGGGAGCAATAGCAGGTCGGCCGAGCCTGTGAGCAAAAACCGTCCCGGCTGGCGGTCGCGATCAACCACCCGCTTGATTGCCACCAGCAATGCGGGGGCGCGTTGGATTTCGTCCAAAATCACCTGCGGGGGCAGCCGGTCGACAAAGCCATCCGGGTCGGTGGTTGCGATGTGCAGGAAGTTGGAGTCGTCCAGAGTGATATAGGTCCGGTTGGGTTCCAGCGACCGGGCCAGCGTGGTTTTCCCGCATTGCCGCGGGCCAAGCAAACACACCACCGGCGTATCCGCCAAAGCGTCTCGCACCGCGCTCGCCAAGTAGCGTGGATATCGCAAGCTGTTTCCGACCATTTGTCGGTTACGATACGGGCAAATTGTCGGTTGTAAAGCTGGCGGATTGTCGGTTTTGAAACGGATGAGCCTGCCTTCATGCATGTCGGCAAAATGGCAAAGGCCTCGTCACCGCCGATCGCAAGATCCGGAAGGACACGTTTTACTTTTACAAAGCCAACTGGAGCACGGAGCCGGTAGTTGGTCTGACCGGCGAATACGCCGTCGAGCGATTGGAAAACGTGACAGATTGTCCGCTGGCCGGACGTCGCGCTTCAAACCGGCGCGAACCGCATCGAACTCCTCGCGACCAATGCGGGTCAAACGATCACCGACGACGCGGAGTGGGTGGTGAAGGAGTGAGTTCGGCGTCCTTCGATCTTGGCGGCTAGCCGATCGCGGAGCGAGGCGTTCCTCTCAGGTTCACCCTTATGCCACGTTTTCGTCGTAGAGGTATTTCTGGAATCCGGCGAACACCTTGCTGATCTGGACCGGAGTTCCGAGGTCGGCCACCGCGTCGGCAATCGAGTCGTGGTACCTGAGCTTCAGCAGCGGCCCGAGTTTCTCTTGATCCAGCTCTTCCACGCCCACGGCGACGTAGTGGGAGAGCACGAAATCGAGGAAGACCTGCTCTTTGCTATTGAAATGGGTGCTGATCTCGACCTTCGCCTTGGAAGCACGCGCTTCGCGGGTAAGCGGAGGCAGCGCGTAGGCCACGTGGCCGAGCACGTCGAACAGATCGCAGCTCTCCGCGTCGATCACCTTCTGCATCTCCGCCAATTGCTCCGGGCCGAAGCCTTTTTCCGCCAACCCTTCGAGCAACTTCCGGCGCGTATCCGGACGGCTCCACAACTCGCGCAGTTCGTCCTCGTCGTGGAAAAACTCCGGCAGCTTGCCGAATAGCATCTCCATGAATTGCTGGGCGCTCATCGGCGTGCCGTCCGGGTGCCAGAAGCTCGTCATCATCATGTGCTGGATGGCGCGCTCCTTGCCATCGGCGAGCTTCACTTTGACCTTCTTCTGACAAACGCAAGGGCGTTCGCCGCATTTCTCGCAGGGCTTCGGTGCGCAGACGCATGGGATCTGGCCGCACTCGGCGCAGGGTGGCTTCGGCTTTTTCTCACACACGCAAGGTTGCTTGCCGCACTTGGCGCACGGTTCTTTCGATTCCGGTTCGAGCGGTTCGCCATCCCACTCGGGGTCGGCGAAATGCAGGTGCGCTTTTACGAAGTCGTAGATCGTGAAGTAATCCTTGCCGTCGAACAGCCGCGTGCCGCGGCCGATGATTTGCTTGAACTCAATCATCGAGTTCACCGGTCGCATCAGCACGATGTTGCGCACGTTGCGCGCGTCCACGCCGGTGGAGAGCTTTTGCGAGGTGGTGAGGATGGTCGGGATTGTCTTCTCGTTGTCTTGGAAATCCCGCAGGTGTTGCTCACCGAGTTCGCCGTCATCGGCGGTCACGCGGTGGCAGTAGTTCGGATCCTTGCTCGTTTTGAGCTGGTTGATCAGGTCGCGCACGAGCAGCGCGTGATCCTGCGTGGCGCAGAACACGAGCGTCTTCTCGCTCTGGTCGATCTGCTTCATGAAGATCTCGACCCGCTTTTTCTCGCGCTCGCGGATCTCGATGCTCCGGTTGAAATGAGGTTCCTCGTAAATCTTGCCGGCTTCGATCTGTCCCTCGACGACCATGTCATCCGGCGTGAAGACGTAGTAATCGATCGTCGTCTGGATCTGCTTCACCTTGAATGGCGTGAGGAACCCGTCGTTGATGCCGCCCTTGAGCGAGTAGGTGAACACTGGCTCGCCGAAATACTTGTAGGTGTCCGAGTTCTCCTTCCGCTTCGGCGTGGCGGTGAGGCCGAGCTGCACGGCGGGCGCGAAATATTCCAGAATCCCGCGCCAGTTGCTCTCGTCGTTCGCTCCGCCGCGATGGCACTCGTCGATGATAATGAAGTCGAAGAAGTCGGGCGGATACTCGCCGAAATACGGAGTGGGTTCGTCTTCCTCGTTCCTGCCCGACATGAAGGTCTGGAAGATCGTGAAGAAGAGGCTGCCGTTTTTTGGCACCTTGCCCTTTTTGCGGATGTCCTGAGGATTGATGCGCACGCACGACCCCGGGTTCGTGTCTTCGAACGCCGAGAACGCGTTGAAGGCCTGGTTCGCGAGGATGTTCCGGTCCGCGAGGAACAGGATGCGCGGACGGCGCGTCGGCTCGCCCGATAGGTTCCAGCGGGCGTGAAACAATTTCCACGCGAGCTGGAAGGCGATGAACGTCTTGCCCGTACCGGTGGCCAGCGTGAGCAGCACGCGCTTGCGCCCGGCGGCGACGGCCTCGAGCACGCGCTCGACGGCGATGTCCTGATAATAGCGCCCCGGATGTGAGCCGCCCTTGTCCTCGTAGGGCACGGCGGCGAAGCGGTCGCGCCACGGATCGGCTTTTGGAAACAGCTTCGCCCACAACTCGTCCGGCGTCGGATAGGCGGCAATGTCGCCTTCCTTGCCGGTCTCCATGTCGATGCCGTAGAGGCCCTTGCCGTTGGTCGCATAGGCGAAGCGCAGCTTCAGCTTGTCCGCGTAATCCTTCGCCTGCCCGACGCCCTGGGTCACCTCCTGCACATCCGCCTTCGCCTCGATCACCGCCAGCTTCGTGTTGCGGTATTCCAACAGGTAATCGGCGATGAGCGCTTTGCCCCGACGGCCGTGGCCTTCGATCCGTCCCGGGCTGATGAGATATTCGCGACGGATGCGACTGCCATCGACCACGCCCCAGCCCGCCGCCTTCAGCGCGGGATCGATCAGCTCGGCTCGGGTCTCGGCTTCGTTCATGACGTTATTTCAGTTTCGACCTAACAGCCTCCAATAGAATCGCGGATTCTTCTTTATTAAGAAACGGGGGCTTCATCGTCTTCGCCCACCAAAAGTTGAACCCCATCACGCTTTTGATTTCAGATGCGGACAATCCTTTGATGATGCCTTCCCTTGTGGGGGTCGGAGTCAGCCATTTCAGGTCGCGATAGAGCGCGTCAGCTGTGTCGTCTTCTTTTACCTCTCCTTTTACTTCTCCCGCTGCGACGATTCCGGTGCCTTTGTGGTAGATGAAGGCAATGTCCCCCTTGTTGAATGAGTGTACAATCCCTTGGATTTGGCCGAATGCCGCTACACGTGCGTTTTCGCACATGTACCAGATACCGTCCTCGTCGTAGCTGAGATTTGTGTCAAAAATCACCCCCTTCAAATCGGCGGGATTTGAATGCTGGTCGTAGGGTGGGGCGAAAAACTCGAAATATTTTTCGCCTTGGATTTCATAAACACGGTAGGGAATGAAGCTGATCGAGATTCCTTTACTCTTCCAGTAATCGACATTGCGGATCAATTCGGCATCGCCCGCACTTCCCACGATTACGAGGTGTTGTTGTCGGTTGAACGAGGAGCGATCCAGTGGATGCTCCAAATCGAATCCTGCTCGATGTTCTTCCTGAAGGTTCAGCTTCTGATCGGTTGCACGGTAGGTTTGCAATAAGGATTCCAACTTTTCATAGCTGAAACGCGCAGCTTGTTCGCAATAACGCAGCGCCTGATGAACTGCACCGCCTCCTGCCAAGTCGCGCTTCAACTCGAAGATTACAAGATCGCCCTGTTCGTTGAGTGCATAGATATCAGCCTCTGGCTGCCATTTGCGCTCTTGAAAAACGGGCATCAATTTTGCCCCTTCAAACAAAACGTCGAAGAGGTTTTGTGCCAAGAGGTCTTCCAGTTCCTTTTCCAGTGGCAATCCAGTGAATGGAAGTGGGTCAATAGAATCAAAGACCGTGCTACTTTTGTTGAGCTTATAGAGCATAATTCAGAGCTGACCGGTGAAGGCTTGGTGGAGGAGGGACTTTTTTAGCGCTTCGAGCTCGGCGAGCTTTTGCTTGTAGATTGAAGCCAAGCGTTGAGCTTCTTCCTGAAGCGAAGAAATGCCATTCACAATCTTTGCCTGTTCATCCACCGACTTCGGAATAGGAACAGGAATTGAGTTCAACGCCTTCTGGTTCAGCTTTGGCTGCGCTGCCCCAGTGATGTATTCGTCGAGCTTGATGCTCTCCAAATAGAACTCGACGAAACGCTGTGTCGCCATGTTTTCGAACTTCAGAATGTGGGCGTGGTTGTTCACCCAGTATTTGCCGGACACCGAGAAGGCAATAGGAGTCGATCTCGCCAGCAAGTTGGCGCCATCCTCGGAGACGAGCAGAGTATCGCCGTCAAAGATGTAGTCGCCGACATAGTCGACGATGCCCGAAGCGCCGTAATATGGATACTTGCCGCTCGTTCGGACGTTTTTGGTGATGGGGATACGTTTGCTGTCGAGGTTGGTCGAAATCTTATCGACTGTTGTCTCCACCCATCCCTCGCTGCGCTGGGTGAAGACGGATTGGAGGTGGCTTTCGAAGAGGGCGCGGGCGTTTTGGAGGTTCTTTTCGGCGGCGGCTTTGGCGGTGGCGATGCCCTCAAACGCTTCGTCGAGAAGGCCGACGATCCGCTGCTGTTCGGCGAGTGGGGGAATCTTACAAGGCTGCTCTAAGGTGTCCTTCACCTTTACGAATGGTTGGGCGGATCCACCTTTGATCCAGAACTCTTCGTCATTCGTGCGGTACCAAAGCCAGCGAGTGTCTATTTCGTTGTTTGGAAGCAGGACGTGCGTGTTGGCAATTGCTGTCCATTTTCCGTTTGCGAGGAACGTCTTTCCGCATCGTGCGCCCACCGCCGAAATCACTACTCCGGGCTGATTGTAATCAGCGACTTGCACCCATACGTCAGGCCCGGATGCGCTGAATCCCTGTATCAAATCATCCTTCGGTGTGGCGCTTTGTTTTCCTTTGATGATTTTGCTGTTCCCCGATTTCGACCTGACAAATTTCGAGAGGGGGTAGGTTGGCCATTTGGATTTCATAACAGCGCCTTGATGGATTTCAGAACTTCCGCGCTCTCCTGATCCAGTGCGGCGATTTCCTTCAGGATATCCGCCGGGCTGCGGTGGGCGATTGCCTCGCCGCCATTTGGGTTCTTCGCGGAGAGATCGAAGGTTCTCGGGTCAATGTCCTTCACGTCCACGCTCCAGCTCTTGGGCGAGTCGGCGAAGGTCTTCTGGAGCTCGACGAACTCATCGAGGTCCGCGTCGTTAAGCGGATTGGTTTTGCCGAGGTTTCGGCCGGGATCGAGCTGATAGAACCAGACCTTGCGCGTCTTGCTGCCCTTGTCGAAGAACAGCACCACGGTTTTCACGCCCGCGCCCTGGAAGGTGCCACCGGGGCAATCGAGCACGGTGTGGAGGTTGCAGCTTTCCAACAGGTGCTTTCTCAGGCTGACCGAGGCGTTGTCGGTGTTGGAAAGAAAGGTGTTCTTGATGACGATGCCGGCCCGTCCTCCCGCCTTGAGGATGCGGATGAAGTGTTGGAGGAAGAGGAAGGCCGTCTCGCCGGTGCGGATCGGAAAGTTCTGCTGCACCTCCGGCCGCTCCTTGCCGCCGAAGGGAGGGTTCGCCAGCACCACGTGGTGACGGCTCTTTTCCTCCATGTCGGCGAGGTTTTCCGTGAGGGTGTTGGTGTGGACGATATTCGGCGCCTCGATCCCGTGGAGGATGAGATTCATGATGCCGATGACGTAGGCGAGGCCTTTCTTCTCCTTGCCGTAGAAGGTCTTTTCCTGCAGCGCGCGCTCCTGGGCGACGGTGCGCCTCGGGTGTTCCGCGCGGAGGTAATCGAATGCCTCGCACAAGAAACCACCGGAGCCGCATGCGCCATCGTAGATCGTTTCGCCCGGCTTCGGGGCCACCACGCGAATGATGGCGCGGATCAGCGGACGCGGCGTGTAGTACTCGCCGCCGTTCCGCCCGGCATTGCCCATGCGCTTGATCTTCTCTTCGTAGAGCGCGCTCAGCTCATGCTTCTCCTTTTGCGAGCGGAACCGGAGCTGGTCGACCTCGTCGATGATGTCGCGCAGGATGTAGCCGCTGGTGATCTTGTTCTTCAGCTCCCCGAAGATCTCGCCGATTTTGTATTCGATCGTGTTGGGACCGGTGGCGCGTTGCTTGAACTGCCGCAGGTAAGGGAAGAGGTAGTCGTCGACGAAATCCCGCAGGTCGTCGCCGGACATCGCCTGATGGTGATCGATCGTGCCGTCCCGGCCCTTGGGGGCGGCCCAGGTTTCCCAACGGTACGCCTTGTCGAGGATTTGGCTGTATTTCCGGCCCTCCAGCATCGCCTCGGCGGCTTTGTCCTGCTCCAAGCCGTCGAGGTATTTCAGGAAAAGCAGCCAGGAGGTCTGCTCGGCGTAATCGAGTTCGGTGGAACACCCGGCGTCCTTGTGGAGGGCGTCGTCGATGTTTTTGAAGGCTTGTTCGAACATTGGGGCGCGAAGGGCGGGGGCGGTGGTTCGCCATGGAAAGGCGATGGCCAAATAGACAAAAAAGACAAATTTTGTCTATCTCGCGCAATCGTCCCACGTGGGTGGGTCAAATTCGGTCCTTAGCCCAATGCGAAAAAACGGATGAATGGACGATGATCGGCTTCGGGGTGAATTATCCAAAATTGCTAGTGATTGTCCTTATTTGACTCCGTTCTCCATCCCCTTCGTCGAGTGCCTAAAATGGTTAGGTGATTGAACCTCAGGAGATTCGGCGGCGGTTGGCGGCGCTTGGGAAGAACCAGGCGTGGCTCGCGAAGCAGCTCAAACTCAGCGACAACACGGTGCGCCAATACATGGGGCCGAAGGGCAAACGGACGCCGGAATTTCAGGAGCAAGTCGTCCGGATTCTGACGTTGGAAGCGGCGCGGCAGCAGGAGGTGCGGGCGGATGCTCCGCCATGGAATCAAGTGTTCGATGCCGCCGAGGAATTCGATCGGGCGGATCGCGCGAGCCGCGTCGTGGGAGCCGAGAGCCTCAAAGAATTCTGCCGCGAGACGATTTTGGCGAAGGCGGATGACATTCTCGCGAAGAAAAAGAGGGGCAAATATCCGCAACTGTCGGAGCTGCGGGCGGAAAAGGCGGCCGAGGGCAAAGATCGCTGATCGCGAGGACCGTTGAGGCACTCCTTTCAGAACTCCTCCGTGAACACCCGTAACGCCACGCCTTGTTCGCGGCAGTGGTTTTCGAGGTCGCGGCGGTGATCGTCGGAGCGCGGGCGGAAAATCCAGAGTTCCGCTTTGGCGGATTCGCCGCCTTCCTTGGTGGCGCGTCGGCGTAGGCCTTGAATGTGTTCGAGCGCCGTCGCGTGAGGGCCGCCGGTTTTGCAGGAGAGAAAGTGGAGGTTGAACGTTTCCGGGTTGAAGGCCACCAGATCGGTTTCGCCTTTGGAACCCGCGGCCGGGTCGGTGGATTTGTCGGCTTCGACGCTCCAACGGATGTCGCTGAACAGGGCGGTGGTTTGGATTCGCTCCAACAACGCGAGTTCGAACCAAATGCCTTCGAGCAGTTTGAAGTTTGTTTCCGCTTGGGATTGCAGATCGTCCGAATTGGCGTCCTGCGGATCGAGCGTCACGAGCAGGTATTCATCGTTTCCTGAATCGAGTTTGCGGAGGATTTCGTGCCGCGCGGCCGCCTCAAGATAGCGGTGCCATGCGGTGCCCGGTTCCGCGACGATGGGATGTTGAAGGGCGGGGCGGAGTTTGCCTTTGCGGAGAAATTTACTGCCGTCGTTGGCGGTGAGCGCTTTGCGAAGCCGGGCCATTTCGGCGCCGATTTCATGATCGGCCGTTTCGTCGCTGCGGATGTTCGCGGCTTCCACGCTGAAACCGAGATGTTCGGGGACCGGTTGTTTGAATGACTCGGGCACGGGGAAGCCTTGGGCTTCGAGAGCGATTCTCACGTTCAGCCGGTGAACGATCGCGGAGAGATCGGGAAACGGCAGCGCGTGAACGGCGGTGCCAAAGTCATCGAAGGGACTGCCAGTTCGCCGGGTGTCGAGGTGGAACGAGGGAATGCCGCGGGCTTTGGCGAACTGCCATGCGGCGAGCGTCATGGCTTTGGTGCCGCCGGTGAGATTGATCAGACTGGTGTCGGCGGGCGCCAGGTTTTCGAGAGTCCACCGGCATTCAACCAGAGTGGGCTGGGCACCGAGGGTGAAGATTTGGACGAAGTCGGCGTCGTGGCCCGCATGCCGCAAGGCGGTGCGCAGGTGGTCGATGTCGGCGGCGAATTTTCCATCGGGGTCGGCACTGGTGAGGAAAACAACCCTGGACGGCTTGTAGCCGAGCAAGGGCAGAAAGTTCGGCCAGGTTTGACCGCCGGCGATTTGCAACAGGGTCATCGGATCCGTTGGTTTGGATCAATATAGCCGATGACAGGTAGAATTGCCCGTTACGCGAGTCACAAGAAATTGGACGTGGGACAAGAGTGGGGCGATATCGGAAGGTGAAGTCCCAGTTTCCCAGCGAGCAATCCGAGTCGGGAGAATTCGAGCGGCAGGACGACGCGTTCCGCGATTGGATTTCCAACGTCGGTTCGACGCCCTATCCGGCGGTTCCCGGTCGCTACCACCTTTACATTTCCTGGGCCTGTCCATGGGCGAGCCGGACCGCGATCGTGCGGAAATGGAAAGGCCTGGAAAACGTGATCGGCATGACCGTGGTCGATCCCGTTCGCGACGATCGGGGCTGGGCATTCCGAGACGGTCCGGGCCATAGCCACGATCCGGTGAATGGTTTCCGGTTTCTCAGTGAAGCGTACGAAGCGACCGATCCGGATTTCGACGGACGCGTGACCGTGCCGGTGCTGTGGGACAAAGACACGCGGCGGATCGTGAACAACTCCGAAGACGATATCTGCCGGATGTTCAACGACGCGTTCGTTGCTTACGGCAAGCCGGAGATCGATTTGTTTCCCGATGAGATCGAAGACGAGCACGCGAAGCTTGCGGAGTTCATCTACGAAAACGTGAACAACGGCGTTTACAAAGCGGGGTTCGCGACGAGCCAGCACGTTTACGAGAAAGCGTGCCGCGCGCTTTTTTGCGCGCTCGATGAGTTGGAGGCGCGGCTGGCCAAGAGTCGGTATTTGTTCGATGCGCGGATCGTGGAGGCGGATTGGCGGTTGTTTTGCACCTTGGTGCGTTTCGACTCGGTGTATTTCGGCCACTTCAAATGCAACCTCAGGCGGATCGTCGATTACCCGAACCTCGATGGCTATCTACGGGATCTCTACCAGCAACCGGGGATCGCGGAGACGGTGAACTTCGATCACATCAAGCGGCACTATTACATGACGCATCGCGAGATCAACCCGACGGGGATCGTGCCGATCGGGCCGGAGCTGCATCTCGATCGTGGAGTGCCGCTTTGAAAGCGGCATGAGGTGGTTAGGCGGCAAGATGCCGCCTAACCGGATAGGCGTTTTGGGAAAACGCCACGCCTGCGCATGCCGCTTTCAAAGCGGCACTCCGGTTCGTCAGGTCATCCATGTTTTTGTTGGCGGGCTTTGGCGGGAGAATTCGCCTCTTCAGAATAGGATGAGGTTTCCCGATCAAATTTCGGGCCGTCTCGCCCCTCCCAAACCCCACCGGACAGTGTCTTGTGACACAAGGCGGAGAGGCGAGTCCTCTTTCTTCCTCACCATTCGTTCGCATCCCCCCATATGCCAACGAGTGAAAAACCCTACACCCAAGAACCCAAATCCCATGAGTAAATCCGTGACCAACGTCGCGATGCCGTCGGCTGCCCGCAACCCGCGTCGTCGCTCCCATTCCTCCTGTGAAAACCCACGTTCCCGTGTTTCACAGTGGTTTGCACCGCTGAGACGTGTTGCCTCGTCCACGCTGCGCGCTTGCGCATTTCTGCCGCTGCTCGCCACCGCGCCCAAGGCGATGGCGGACTACACGGTTCCGTCCCACATGCAATGGTGGTCGGATGCGCGCTTCGGCATGTTCATCCACTTCGGCACCTATTCCTATTTGGGACAAGGCGAGTGGAGCATGCACTGGGGCGGCTACTCCAAACAGAACTACCAAACGCAGGTTTCACAGCCGTTCAATCCGACCAGTTTCAATGCCAATGCGATCGTCAGCGCCGCAAAGACCGCCGGCATGAAATACATCGTGATCACCGCGAAACATCACGAGGGATTCGCGATGTGGGACCGAACCGCGGCGACGAGTTTCAAGGACTACAGCGGTTCGACGATCTACAGTCTGCCCGCCTACACGAGCTCCCACTTCTCCCGGGATATCCTGATGGAGTTGAAAAACGAGTGCGTGGCTCAAGGGCTGAAATTCTGTCTCTATTACTCGATCATGGATTGGAGCCACTCCTCGCAGACCAAGCGGAATCAAGGACCGGCTTTGACCACGATGTCCTCTTTGGCGGCGCGCTCCGCGTACATCGCCGATATGAAAAACGACCTGGACGAGCTGATCACACGCTATGATCCGGCGTTGTTGTGGTTTGACGGCGACTGGTTTGGCGAGCCCGCGTCACCGACTCTCGAGGACTGGTGGCTGTCTTCGGACGGCCAGGATCTCTACAACTTCGTGAAATCGAAGAATAATACGATCATTGTCAACGAACGGGTGAAACGCGATCTCGGTCTGGGCGATTATGCCGTTGCGGAATTCGGCACACCTTCCGCGCCGATGAACCGGCCTTGGGAGAGATGCGATACGATGAACGGCGCCTGGGGTTATGACGCCAGCAAAGAGAATGCCACCAGCTATCGCCCCGCGAAAGAACTGGTGCAGAACCTGGTGATCAACGCCTCCCGCGAAGGCAATCTGCTGTTGAACATCGGCCCCGATGGCACGGGCACCATGTCTTCTTACGCGGCCGATCGCCTCAATGGAATCGGAGCTTGGACCAGCATCTGGGGCAGCAGCATCTATGGCACCACGAGAAGTCCTTTTTCCGCCGATCCTTCGTGGGGCACCTACACCAAGAAGGATGGCTATCTCTATTGCCACGTGTTCACCTATCCATCGGGAAATCCCAAGACCATCACCGTTCCGGGGATCACCAACACCATCACGGGCGTTTATGCCCTGAACAATCCGGGCACCGCACTCAACTACACCGTCAGCGGCGGCAACATGGTGGTGTCGCTTCCTAACACGAACCCGGACGGCACGGGGACCGATGCGGTCATCGTGATCGCCTGCTCAGGGATTCCGGTAGCCGCTCCGCCGCCCGCCCTTGCGAGTGGAACCTACAAGATCGTCAATCGGAACAGCTCCAAGGTGATGTGGCCTTCGGGGACGACCAATGGCAGCAATGTTCAACAGAAGACGCTGTCCGGTGGCAACGCCTACAAATGGACGGTGCAAGATATTGGTGGCGGTCAGTACAGCATCAAGAACCTCGCCAGCGGAAAGGCGGTCGGCGTGTTCGGGGCGTCAACGGCCGATGGTGCCAACGTGGTCGTATGGGACAGCGACACCTCCAATGACCAGAAATGGAAAATCATCCCGCTGGGCGGTGGTTATTACAAGATCGAGAACGTGAACAGCGGTAAGGTTGCCGGCATTTATGGCGCTTCGACCGTCAGCGGTGCCGCTGTGATCCAGTGGACCTGGCCGGGTGGATTGGACCAGCAATGGTCGTTCCAACCGTAAGTTGAACTTCGCGCTCTTCCCTCTCTCCGCGTGGGAGAGGGAGGAGTCGTCGCTATAGAGTTTGGGCGAATCATTCGGCCTGGCCGTAGTAGGCGTTCGCCCCGTGCTTGCGAAAGAAGTGCTTCTCCAGCAGATGGGCGGGCACGGTAGGCGCGGAAGGATTCAGGATGGACGTCTTGAGCGCCATGTCGGCGACGATTTCCAACGCTTGGGCGGTCTCCACGGCTTTGGTGCCGCTTGCGCCCCAGGCGAAAGGCCCATGATTCCGCACAAGCACGGCGGGCACGTTGAGTGGATCGATGTCCGAGCTGGTGAAGCGTTCGACGATCACCTTGCCGGTTTCCCATTCGTAGTTTCCTTGCACTTCGGCGGCGGTCATCCCGCGCGTCACCGGAACAGATCCGTGGAAGTAATCGCAATGCGTCGTGCCCAGGCAGGGGATCTCGATGCCGGCTTGGGCGAATGCCACCGCGGCGCGCGAATGCGTATGAACCACCGAGCGGATGCCGGGAAAATGGAGGAACAGGCAGCGGTGCGTCGGCGCGTCGGAAGAAGGCCGAAGCGTTCCTTCGACGATGTTGCCTTCGTAATCGAGGATCACCATGTCATCCGCGGTGAGCTTATCGTAGTCGACTCCGCTGGGCTTGATCGCGAAGATCCGGCGTCCGGGATCGGCGACCGAGACATTGCCGAACGTAAGATCGACCAAACCGGTTTTCGGCAGCGCAAGGTTCGCGGCCAGGCATTCCTCGCGAAGGTCTGAATAGGCGGACATGGGTGGAAGGGTGAATGGTGTTTCCAGCAGACGGTAGGGATGGCTCAGCTGTGGATGCCTTGCGCGAGGTGGAAATAGAGATCCTGATGACGCAGCTCGGTCTTGTAGGAGCGAAGCCGCGTTTCGGAGTCGATCACGCTGAGCTCGATCTTCGCCATTTCCGTGAAGTCCTCAAGGTGCTCGCTGGTGAGCGCGTACGACAGCACCGTGTGATGCGCGCCGCCTGCATGGATCCACGCGGCGGTTGCGGTTTTGAGGTCGGGCTGCGGTTTCCACAACACGCGGGCGACCGGAAGCTTCGGCAGTTCGTGTTCGGGAGCGACGCAGTCCACTTCGTTGACCAGGAAACGATGGCGATTTCCCAGATCGATGATGGAAGCGTTGACCGCCTCGCCAGCCGGGCAATCGAAGACCATGCGGCACGGGTCTTCCTTGCCGCCGATGCCGAGCGGATGGATTTCGATCTTCGGAACTTCCGACGCGATCGACGGGCAAATTTCCAGCATGTGCGCTCCCAGAATGAGCGGGTTCGCGGGATCGAGATGGTAGGTGTAATCCTCCATGAACGACGTGCCGCCGGTCAGGCCGTGCGCCATCACCTTCATGATCCGGGTGAGTGCGGCCGTCTTCCAATCGCCTTCGCCCGCGAAACCATAACCGTCCTCCATGAGCCGCTGCACGGCGAGACCGGGCAGTTGTTTCATGCCATGGAGATCTTCAAAGGTGGTCGTGAACGCCGTGAATCCACCTTCTTCCAACAAGGCGCGGAGGCCGATCTCGATCGCGGCAGAATCGCGCAACGACTGATGACGTGTGGCACCTCTCTTCAGTTCATCGGCGACGCGGTATTTTTCCTCATAAAGCGCGCAGAGGTTGTCGATTTCGCCTTCGGAAACGGCGGAGATTTTCGCCACGAGATCGCCGATGCCATAAGTGTTCACTTCCCAGCCGAAGCGGATTTGAGCGGAAACCTTGTCGCCTTCAGTCACCGCGACGTGGCGCATGTTGTCGCCGATGCGGGCGACTTTGAGCGTGCGGGAAGCTTGCCAGCCGCGAGCCGCGCGAGCCCAGGCGGCGAGGCGGGCGTGAACTTCCGGGTCCGCCCAATGTCCGACGACCACCTTGCGTGGCAAACGCAGGCGCGAGCCGATGTGTCCGAACTCGCGGCCACCGTGAGCCGTCTGGTTCAGGTTCATGAAATCCATGTCGATTTCACCCCATGGAATGTCGCGATTGAACTGCGTGTGCAAATCGGCCAGCGGCTTGCGAAGCGTTTGCAGTCCCTCGATCCACATCTTGGCCGGCGAGAACGTGTGCATCCAGGCGATGATGCCGATGCAGTTTCTCTCGGAATTCGCGTCGATAGAGAAGCGGGTGATCTCGTCGGAAGACTTCAGGACGGGTTTGAAGACGACCTTGTGCGGCAACGCGCCGGAGGCGTTCAACGCTTCAACGACCGCCTTGGCGTGTGCGTCGACCTGCTCCAAAGCCTGAGGTCCGTAGAGGTGTTGAGAACCGGTGACGAGCCAGATCTCCAGGTGATCGTATGCGTGAATATTGGCCATAGGAGGATTAGTTGAGAGGGTTCGTTTTGAGCGAAAGAAGCGCCTTCATGACGTGATCGAGACCGATGCCGGTGGAAACGCCGCCGAACGAGTCGTGGAGGTCACGGTAAAGGGCGTAGAGTTTCTCGTACGTCTTTTGGTTTTCGGGAATGGGCCGGTACGTGATGTCCTTGAGCGCGGTCATCGCCGATTGCGCGGATTTGAAATCGGCGTGCGCTCCCGCGACGACCGCGGCCGAAATGGCGGAGCCCAACGCGCAGGATTGCGAAGAACGGGAAAGGCGCATCTCGCAGCCGGTGACGTCCGCGTAAATCTGCATGAGCAACGCGTTCTTCTCCGCGATGCCGCCGGAGCAAACGATGCGCTCGACCGGTACGCCATATTCGCGAAGGCGTTCGATGATCGCGCGGGCTCCGAAGGCGGTGGCTTCGATCAATGCCCGGTAAATTTCCGCCCGTGTGGTGTAGAGCGTTTGACCCAGCAACAGGCCGGTGAGGCGTTGATCGACGAGGATGGTGCGGTTGCCATTGTTCCAATCGAGCGCGAGCAGTCCGGATTGCCCGGGCTTCAATCGCGACGCCTCCTGAGTCAGCGACTCGTGGAGCGTGACGTCACCAAGCACGCCTTCGACGAACCACTTGAAGATGTCGCCCACGGCCGACTGGCCGGCTTCCACGCCGAAGTAGCCGGGCAGGATCGCGCCCTTGACGATGCCGCAAATGCCGGGGATGTCGGCGACGGTTTTGTCCGCGGCCACCACGGCGCAATCGCAGGTGGAGGTGCCGATGACTTTCACCAGCGTGCCTTCTTCCACCCCGCAGCCGATGGCTCCGTAGTGGACGTCCATTTCGCCGATGGCGATCGGAATGCCTGCGGGTAGGCCGAGTTTTTCCGCCCATTCCGTGCAAAGGTTTCCGGCGATCGATGAAGCGTCGTAAGCTTCCGCGTAAAGCCGGTCGCGCAGATCCGCGAGTGCGGGATCGAGCGTGGAAAGAAACTCCTTATCGGGCAGTCCGCCCCAGTCCTCCGCGTACAGCGCCTTGTGTCCGGCCATGCAGATGCCGCGGCGGATGTTCGCGGGGTCCGTGATTCCCGCGAGCACGGCGGGAACGAAGTCGGCGAGTTCGACCCACGAATGCGCCGCGGCGAAGACGGCTTGGTCCACTTGGAGACAGTGCCAGATTTTCGCCCAAAACCACTCGGACGAATAGGTGCCGCCGATTTTAGCCAAGAAATGCGGGCGCAGCTCGCGACAGGCTTTGGTGATCGCTTCGGCCTGTGGGATCGCCGTGTGATCCTTCCAGAGCCAGCATTGCGCGTTCAGGTTAGAAGCGAACGCGGCGTGTTGGGAAAGCGGAACGTTGTTCGCATCCACCGGCAGCGGACTCGATCCCGTGCCGTCCATGCCGATGCCGATCACTTGATCGTTCGTGAACGAAGGATCGTTGGCGCGGGCGGCTTCTAATGCCTGCACGATGGTCTTTTCCGCGACATGCAGGTAGTCGGACGGATTTTGCCGGGCGAGGTGATGGTCGGTCGAATCGAGGAGAATACCCTGATGTCCCGAAGGATAATCGACGACCGCGGTGCCAATTTCACGACCATCCTTGCAGTCGACCACGAGCGCGCGGGCCGAGTTCGTTCCGTAGTCCAAGCCGATCGTGTAGGGCATGATCGTTGATCCCGACTCGGATGGCATTCGGGAAGAGGGGCTTCATATGACAGTCATATTCGAATCTTGACGATGGACGAATCCAGCGGATCGTCGCCTCAATGCTACGGCCAACGATGGCGGACATCGCGAGGATCGCCGGCGTTTCGAAGAACACGGTGAGCCTCGCGTTGCGTGCGAGCCCGAAGGTCGCGCCGGAGACACGTCTGCGAATCGAGGAGATCGCGGTGAAGCTCGATTACCGGTTGAATCCGACCGTGGCCCATCTGATGGCCGAGCTTCGACAAACCCGTTCGGTGGGATTTCAGGCAACCTTGGCGTTGGTGAACGCGCACGAAAGCCGCACGGCGTTTCAGGATCACCCGACGATTCCCATCTATGTCGCCGGTTGCCGGAGACGGGCGCATCAATTGGGATACTCGCTCGACGAGTTTTGGCTGCACGAACCCAAGCTTTCGGTCGCCCGATGGCAGTCCATTTTTCACGCCCGCAACATTCGCGGTATCCTCGTCGTCGGCTTGATGCACAGCAACCGGCTGCCTGAGCGCTTGGCCCCGCTCTGGGAGGAATTTCCCGCGGTCGTGACCGGAGTTCGAACGCGCGAACCGGAGCTTTCTTTCGCATGCAGCGACCATCATTCGCTCGCGCTGATGGCTTTTGAAAAAGCGGGGGAGCTCGGTTACCGTCGCCCTGCATTGGTGTTGGACAAGGTGATCGACGATTTGATCGAAGGCCGTTTCACCGCGGGTTTTCTGACCGGGCAAAGCCGGTTGATCCCAGTGGATCAGAGGACGCAGCCGTTCTTCGAAGTGACGACCGCAAGGAAGAACCGGGCCGCGTTTTTCCAATGGTTCGAGGAAAACCGCCCGGATGTGATCTTTACGCTGTATCACGAAGTGAAACGCTGGATCGAGGAAATGGGTCTGCGTGTTCCCGAGGATATCGGGGTGATCCAGTATGAATGGCGCGCCGACCATGCCGCTTGGGCGGGAATGGATCAGCGCAACGACCTGGTCGGTGAGGCCGCGGTGGACATGCTCGTTTCAATGATCAATTACAACGAGCGGGGAATCCCGCCGTGCCCGCGTGCGACATTGATCGGCAGCCACTGGGTCGATGGCGAAACTGTGAAAAAGAAAAACCACCGAACGGTCATTCCACGGAAAACCCGCGGTTCGTGATGTTTGGAAAATCGGGCGTGCGAAATTCATGAGCTCACGCCAATTTGATGAAAGCGATGGAGCGTTTGTTCCGTCGTCTTCCGTTCGGTCGAGAAAACCCAAACCCAGACGTATGTCCAAACCACGCACGCTTTTGCTTTTGATTACGGGTCTATGGGCGGCCTGGCTTCAGATGGGGAATGCCGGTGAAATTTCCAATGGCCCCACCCTTGGAAGCGTTTACGCGAAGGAATTCCTGATCGGAGTCGCGCTCAACACCTCGATGGTCAACGGGAGCAATCCTCGCGCCGCGGAAATCGTGGCCCGGCAGTTTACCTCACTCACCGCGGAGAACGACATGAAGTGGCAATCGGTGCATCCCGCGCCGGACCGTTATCATTTTGCGCCCGCCGACGCGTATGTGGAATTCGGCCAGAAGCACAAGATAGCCGTGATCGGTCACACGCTCGTGTGGCACAGCCAGACGCCGGAATGGGTTTTTCGAGGAGAGGACGGCCAGCCGGCTTCACGTGAAGTGCTGCAGATGCGCATGCGGGAGCACATCCACACGGTTGTGGGTCGTTATCGCGGACGAGTCAAAGGCTGGGATGTCGTCAACGAGGCGGTTGCTGACGGCGGCCCGGACGTTTTGCGCGACTCTCCTTGGCGTCGCATCATTGGCGAAGATTTTCTCGATCTCGCGTTTCGCTACGCCCGGGAGGCGGATCCAAAGGCGGAGCTCTATTACAATGATTACGGGTTGGAGAACGAACAGAAGCGCGCGCGGGCGTTGACGATGCTGCGCGGCATGATCCAGCGAGGCGTGCCGATCGATGGAGTGGGACTCCAAGGGCACTACCATCTCGATCATCCATCGGCGGCGGTGATCGAACAAACGATCAAGGATTTCGCCGCGCTTGGACTCAAGGTGATGATCACCGAGCTCGATGTGGATGTGCTGCCATCGCGGGGCAACACGGACATCGCGGATATTTCCCGTCGTGAAAAAGCCGATCCGGCGTTGGATCCTTACGCAGCGGGTTTGCCGGAAGACGTGCAGGAAAAGCTCGCGCGGCGTTACGCCGATCTTTTCCAAGTGTTCTTACGTCAACGCAAGCACATCGGTCGCGTGACCTTTTGGGGGTTGGACGACGGCCAGAGTTGGCTCAACCACTTTCCGATCCGCGGGCGCACGAACCATCCTTTGTTGTTGAATCGGGAACTACTTCCCAAGCCCGCGTTTTTCGCGGTGCTGCGGAAGGAGAAGCAGCCGAGACGGAAATGAAATTGAACTTCAATAGTCCTCGATGCCGTCGCTCGTCACACCGGAGTTTGGGGCTACGGTGATGGTGAAGAGGGATTCCTTGTAGAGGCCTGTTTGATCGATGGCCCGCAACGCAACCGGATAGGAACCTGTCGCCAATTCACGCTTGAGACGTAATTGATCGCCCTGCACCTCGAAATCGAACGTGTTGAAACCCAGCTCGTAGTGAATCACGGCATCGTCGGGATCGGTCGCGGAGAGTGTCGCGATGACTGCCCCCTCACGTAAGCCTGACGGGACTGTGGTGCGGCTGAGTTCAAGCGCCGCGGGCGGGTTTTGCATCGAGGTGCCAAAGGTGAAACCGATGTGGTCGATGTTGCAGATGCCCTCATTGCCATAGGGGTTGTGCAGCACGACTGTGTTAGCACCTTGGCGTAGCGAAAGATTCACCGGTGCGGTGGTTTGCCAGCTTTTCCATTGAGTGGTCATCGGCAAGACAAAGGTCGCGGCGGTTCCGCCATTTGCCGAGATGTCCAGCTTGCCTGCCGTGGTCAACGTGCCGGCAGCGCTCTGCGAGCCGCGTGCATAGCGCATCGTCACGGGAAAGAGGCCGGAGGCTGGAGCGTTGACTCTGAGCGTAAGGGTTTCCACTCCGTTGCCCGCCATGTCCTGAACGAAGCCCGAGCCAGTGTATCCCGGATGATTGGAGGCAATCGTGGGCCCATTGGCGAAAACTCCGGTTTCCGCTTCAATGCGCGCGTGGATGAAAGTGCTGTCGGCCGTGCCTTGGCTCGGTACTTTTCGGTTGAGCGTGTACCACGCTTCGGAAGTCCACATTTGCTCGTTGTGATCGGACACCGGATCCGTCTTCACATACACGCAATAACCTTCCTTGAGTGTGGGAAGGTACAATTGCACGCGCTTGCGGTCGATGCTGGCGACCGCCGCGCTGGGGGTAAGCGCCTGTTCGTCGATGTTCGCTCCGCCATAGCCGCAGGTCGGCAGATAGGTCCACTGTTTCACCGTAAAATTCGCCACGTCGGAAAGAAAGGAGGCGGGCACGCTCTCGGTGAATTCGATTTCCAATCCGCCCGGAATGGCTTTCAGGGATTTCATCTCAAAGACCTGAGGAGGAGCGGCCTTCGGAGAAAAGCGGGCCAAGCCGGTCAGTGATCCTTTCCAGGCCCAATTGCCGCCCGATCCCATGCAGCCGATATAGAGCGAGCCGTCCGGTCCCTGAATCACCCGATTGACGCCCGCTTCGAAACCTTGCGCGAAATGGAATACCGCGCCTTGATATTCGCCTTGTACCTTATCGAAGCAAACGCGGCGCAGGCCACCTCCGGTCAACTCCCCCAGAATCATCTGACCAGCATAGGGTCCGGAGTCGAGAAGGATGCCTTCCGTCGGCGAGTTCGAAAGCGTGCCCTGTGGTAGTAGAAGCGACTTCGGACTGACGGGCTGGTTCTCGAAGCGGCCCGGCAGGCCTTTTACTCCCTCGTGCAAGTGGGTCGGATTGTAGTGACCATAGAATTGATCGGCGCGGATTTCGGTGAGGGAGTTTGCTGGATTCCAGCTTCCTTGGTTGTCGGCAACAAAGATGCGACCTTCCGGACCGATGCTCAGTCCGTTGGGGGTGCGCAAGCCGCCCGCCAGATATTCCGGATCGCGGGTCGCACCTGTAGGCGGAATTTCGACTCGGAAGAGCGAGCCGTTGTAGTCGTTCCTGTTGGCGACGGCTCCGCCATCGTTCTGACGGACAGCGGTGGAAAGGGTGCCATAGAGGTAATCCTTACCGTCTTCTCGAACTGACGTCAGCGAGAAGGGGAACTGGTGGAAATTGTGGCAATCCCAGTTCGTGGCGAGGATGGGAGCCTTCCGATCGTAAACCCCGTCCCCATTCGTATCGCGGACTTGGTAGATGTTCTCGCGGAGTGCTACATAGACTTCGCCGTTCGCAACCGCCATGCCGGTGCATTCGCTCATGGAAAAAGAGCCGGCCAAACCATCGCCAGCGACATGGGTAACGGTGATTTTCTCGGGATCCCCGCTCACGCCGCTCAGCCGGTAGAGACGCGTATGCGCGTTATACGTGGAGATGTCCGCGTCGAGGCGGTTTGGCTCGAAGGTGGCAACGAGAAGATCGCCGTTAGGAAGGAAGGCCAGATCACCGACCTTCGGCTCGAAACCATTCCGGCTGATGTCGGTGATTTCCCATTGCGGATGGGCAGACACCAGCGGCTGGCCGTTGCCCGGACGCGAACCTGGACGAATGATGCTTTTCTTTCCTGGCGAACTGACCAACACCGCGACCTCGGTGCGGAAAGCGGAGGCCGGCACGATCGAATAAGTCGTGTCGTCCGGTGTGATCCACTCCAGTTTGAGGTGGGCCTCTCCTGCGTTTTGAAAATAGCTCACCAGAAACGGATGGAAACCGGCGGTGAGGGTCTTGGCCGCCTCTACAGGATCGTTGCCATGCTGGCCGTCATGCCGGATCAGCGTTTCGCCATCGAGCTTGAGGATGCTACCATCGTCGCTGGTAAGGCGGAAGGAATAGCGACCCGCTGAGGAAGCCTGGAGTTCGCCGGAAAGCTCAACGCGGTAGTAGCGCGTGTAGGTTTCTCCGTAGCTTGGATTATGGAAGCCGCCGTTGTAGTCGATGTTGGGCCGGATCTCGTGAAGGTTGGGTGTGGGCGTGCCAGAAAGCGGGTAGAGCTTATTCATCGGCTCGCGGATGTCGTAGAGACGAAAGGTCACTCCTGGTGTGGTTTGCGCCAGGGTGAACGTGAGGGTTCCACCCATTGTGGCGAGCACAGGCAGCAGGCGTGAAAGATTCATGAAAGTGCGCGGCATAGGTGAGCGAGAAAGACCATTGCGAGAAACGGGCGCTTGAGGCTGGGTAAACGAGGGCAATCGCCAGAGGATGCCATTCATCTGCCAAACATGGAACTCGGAACTGAACGGCGGCGTTGGTGCTCGGGCGGGTGGTAGCCGATGTGTCCCAAGATCGCGACGATGGGTGGGAACGCGGTCGCGCGGTGACTTTGGGTTCGCGTCAAATGAGAGCTTCGCTCGCGAATGAGTCGCATTCCCGTTCTGTTGCGTTTTTGTCCCCGTCTTGAAACGAAAAAGCCCGCCGGTGAGGGCGGGCTTGTTTCGCATTCGAATATAGATGGTGCTCGAGGGGGGACTCGAACCCCCACAGGTCGCCCTACTAGATCCTTAGTCTAGCGCGTCTACCAATTCCGCCACCCGAGCAGGTGATTCGGTGCGCGGCGGAAGTAGTCCGGGTTGGCCCCTTTTGGCAAGAGAATCTTTGAAAGAAATGTGAGGAAAATTTCCCGCCATGCGGCCACGGACGCTTCCGGCTTGCCTATGACGGCGGGCGCGGGAGCATGTCGGGGCCATGGAAGCGATTCGCGCGGAGAAGGTTAGCAAGGCGTTCGGAAAAGTCCGGGCGCTGGAGGGGGTGAGTCTGGACGTTTCGCCGGGTGAACTTTTTTTTCTGCTTGGAGCGTCTGGTTGCGGGAAGACGACGCTGCTGCGCTGCATCGCCGGTCTGGAATCGCCGGACGCCGGGGTGATCCGCTTCGGTGAGCGCGAGGTGACGAAGCTCCCGCCGCACCAGCGAGAGGCGGCGATGGTGTTCCAAAGCTACGCGCTGTGGCCGCATTTGAACGTGGAGCGGAACATCGCCTTCGGACTGGAGGAGCGTCGGCTGCCGAAGCCGGAGATCCGCCGACGGGTGGTTGAGGCGCTGGAAAGCGTGCATCTCGCGGGTTTGGGCGAACGGTCGATCGACCAGCTTTCCGGTGGTCAGCAGCAGCGGGTGGCGCTGGCGCGGGCGTTGGTAGTGAAGCCGAAGTGCTTGTTGCTCGATGAGCCGCTTTCGAACCTCGATGCGAAACTGCGCGTGGAGATGCGCCACGAAATCCGCCGGATCGTGAAGGAAAACGGCCTGACCGCGATTTACGTGACCCACGATCAGGAAGAGGCGCTTTCGATGGCCGATCGTTTGGCGGTGATGGAAAAGGGGGCGATCGCCCAAATCGGCACGCCGGAGGAAATTTACCGTCATCCCTGGAACGCCCACGTAGCCGGGTTCATCGGCGAGACGAATTTTCTCGTGGGCAAAGTCGTGGAGGCTGGGCCGGAGGGGATCGTCGTCGAAACCGCGGCGGGCCGGTTGCGGGGAAGAGCGACTGTGCCGGGTTGGTCGCCCAAGGTGGGCGAAGCGGTAAAGCTTTCGATTCGCCCGGAGGCGTGGCGACTCGGACAGGCTGCGGACAACGCGATTGCCGGGCGAATCGTCGAACGCACCTATGTCGGCCAACGCATCCAGTATTCGGTCGAAACGGTTTCGGGGCCGCAACAGGTGGTGGAACTGAATCCTCACGTCATCCACGAACCGGGCGAATCGGCGGTGACGCTGCACGTTCGAGGCGATGACGTGGTGGTGCTGCCCGAGGAGCCTTCTCCATTCTCATGAAACGCGTGGCGGTCATTGTTCTGTTGCTCGCGTTGCTGGCCGGGTTGCCGATCGCGTTCCGTCGTCAGTCGGCTGATGTTTCCGCGGCATCGGCGGACGACCGCTTGATTGTGATCAGCCCGCACAACGAAACGATCCGTCGCGAATTCGGTCGTGCGTTTGGTGCTTGGTGGCGGGCGAAAACCGGTCGACGCCTTTACGTCGACTGGCGTACTCCGGGAGGCACGTCGGAGATCCGTCTGGTGCTGGATGCATCCTTCAAGGCGGCTAAGGAAACCGGTCGCGAAGGCGTGGACATCGATGTGTTTTTCGGCGGTGGCGAACCGGATTTCGCGTCGCAGGCGAAACAAGGCCGTCTGGCCCGCGCGGAAGTGTTTGATCGCCATCCCGATTGGTTCGGCGAAAACGCAGCGGTGCCGCCGATGCTCACGGGCGAACGCTTGTGGGCTACCGATGGCACGTGGGTGGGTTGCTGTCTTTCGCAGTTCGGCATCGCTTATAATCCCGATGTGTTGGCGCGGTTCGGCGTTTCAGCTCCCCGGCGATGGGATGACTTGGGTGATCCGAAGCTGAGGGGAACGATCGCCTTGGCCGATCCAACCAAGAGCGGTTCGGTGGCGCGGGCGTTCGAGTTGTTGGTGCAGTCGCAGATGCAACGCGCGATGGCGGAATCCGGAGCCGATTCGACGAAAGCCGCGGCGTTGGGTTGGGAACGTGGCTTGCAGCTCATCCTGCGCATGTCGGCGAACGCGCGTTATTTCACCGACAGCGCTTCGAAGATTCCGCACGACATCGGGCAAGGCGACTCGGCGGCGGGAATGTGCATCGATTTTTATGGCCGCGCGTATCGCGAGTTGTTGCTGCGGGCGAATGGATCCTCGCGCGTCGAATGGATCGCGCCGGAAGCGGGTGGATCGTTCAGCGCCGATCCGGTGGCGGTGTTGAAAGGAGCGCCGCATCCGGAAATCGCGCAGGCGTTCGTCGAGTTCTGTCTCAGTCCCGAAGGTCAAACGCTCTGGTTCGCGAAGCCGGGTTCGCCGGGTGGACCGGGCGAACGGGCGTTGCACCGGACACCCATTCGCCGGGATGTTTACACGGCGGAAAACGTGGCGCGTTCGACGATTCCCGAAGTGAATCCTTACGCGAGCGAAGCGGGATTCGTGTATCGGAAGGAACTCACCGGAAGAGCGTTCAATACGCTGCGGCAACTGGTGAAAGTCGCGTGCATCGATTCGCACGACGAATTGAAACGAGCGTGGCGCGCGTTGGCCGACGCTGGGTTTCCGCCGGACGCGACCGCCGTGTTGCTCGATGTTTCCGCCGTTCCTTACGAAGCGTTCGGCCAGGGAGATGCGGTGCTCGATGGTAGCGATCCGATCGCCGCGGCGAAACGGGCAAGCGAACTGGGTGAAGGGTTTCGCGCGAATTTCCATCGCGCCGAAGCCATGGCAAAACGATCGCAGGCAAACCCTTCCCGATGATGAAACGCAACACCGCTCATCTCATCGCGCTCGCCACGACGTTGTTGTTCGCCGTGTTTTTCCTCTATCCGGCTTGGACGATTTTGCAGCAGGCGTTCGTTCGCGAGGACGGTGGATTTACTTTGGAAGCGTTCGCGCTGGTGTTTCGCGATCCGCTTTACCGGGAAGGATTGGCGAACGCCTTCGCCCTCGGCGCGGCGAGCACGGCGCTGTCGCTGGCGATCGCATTTCCGCTCGCGCTCATCGCGCATCGTCACGAATTCCCGGGCAAGAAGTGGCTGGGCGCGTTGATTCTCGCGCCGATGATTCTGCCGCCGTTCGTCGGCGCGGTGGGCGTGAAGCAAATCCTCGGCGTCGAAGGCGCGTTGAACGCTTTTCTTCAACAGCTCGGATGGATGGATGTGGCGCGGCCCTTCGATTGGCTCGCGCATGGTCGCTTCGGCGGGATGGTGCTGATGAACGCGCTGCATCTCTATCCGATCCTTTACCTGAACATCGTGGCGGCTTTATCGAATCTCGATCCGGCGATGGAACAAGCGGCGGAAAACCTCGGCTGCCCGCCATGGCGGAGGTTCTGGAAAATCACGCTGCCACTTGCGATGCCGGGTGTGTTCGCCGGGGCGTCGATCGTGTTCATCTGGGCCTTCACCGAGCTCGGCGTACCGTTGGTGTTCGACTTCGGACGGGTGGCGCCGGTGCAAATTTACGATGGCATCAAAGGGCTGGACCGGAACCCGATTCCTTATGCGCTGGCGTCCGTGCTGATGCTATCGGCGGCGGTGGTTTTCGTGGCGTCGAAACACGTGCTCGGGAGATCAAGTTTGGGCACAGCGCGTCCGGTCGTAAGGATGACGAGTCAACCGGCGAGAGGCGTGAAAGGCTGGCTCTATGCGGCGGCGTTTGGCGGCGTGTTTTTCATCGCCTGCCTGCCGCATCTCGGCGTGTTGCTTCTTTCGCTCGCGGAACATTGGTATGGCTCGATTTTGCCGGAGCATCTGACGACGCGGCATTTCATCGAGGCGTTGGGAAATGGCCTGGTGGTGCCCTCGATTCAAAACAGCCTGCTTTATGCCACGGGGGCGACGGTGATCGCGTTGATCATCGGACTTGGAATCGCGTGGGTGGTGGTGCGCAGTGATTTGAAATGGCGAGGTCTGCTCGATGCGGTGGCGATGTTGCCGCTCGCCGTGCCGGGCTTGGTGATGGCGTTCGGCTATTTGGCGCTGTCGCAGGAAGGAAAACCGTTTCATTTCCTCGTCGGCGCGGGTGGAAATCCGTTTTTCCTGCTGGTGACCGCTTATGCGATACGACGGCTGCCGTATGTCGTGCGATCGGCGGCGGCGGGATTGCAGCAGTCGAATCCGGTGTTGGAAGAAGCGGCTCGTTCGCTCGGTGCGACTCCTTGGCGGGTGCTGCGGCGCGTGGCGCTGCCTTTGATCGGGGCGAACCTCGCGGCGGGCGGAATCCTTGCCTTCGCGTTCGCGATGATGGAGGTGAGCGACAGCCTGATTCTCGCGCAACAGGCGCAGCATTATCCGATCACCAAGGCGATCTACACCTTGCTCAGCACGCTGGGCAATGGCACCGCGCTGGCGGCGGCGCTTGGCGTGTGGTCGATGGTGTTTCTCGCGGTCGCCCTCATCGGCGCGGGGCGAATCGGTGGCAAACGAGGTGGATGGTTCAGGCTGTGAAGGTGGCGCGCTTTCGCCGAAAGCGCTTCGCAAGCCGGTGAAGCCCAGAAAAAGACACGGCTGTCGAAGGCTTTGATTCGCCCGAATGAACTCGGCCGCTGCGAACGCTTCGAAGCGGCCTCGGCGAGGCCGCGCCACCTTTCACTCTGTGAACGAACTATTGGGGTGTTCCTCCATGTCGAGTTCGCGCACGCGCTTGCGGTCGCGGATGTCTTCGACTTGGCGGCGGAGATTTTCCCGGAGTTCCATGCCATTCGGAATCGCGGGCAAAACGAGTGTCGGCTGGGAGCGGTCGGAAGTTTCCAGCAGGATCGACGATAGGCCGGTGATGCGCATCCAGAACGGACGCTCCATCATGATGTCCTTCACTCGATAGAGTTCGATCTCGTCGATCTTTTGGTTGAAGACGCCGCGAGTCAGTCGCAAGCGTTCGGTGGTGAGCTCAAAACGGGTCGAACGCACAACCAGAAAGCGCCAGCCGACATAAAAGAACGGCACGGCGATCAACGCCCACGCCGGAGGGAAAAAGATGCCGCCCGTGATCACACCCGCCGCCAGAACGACGGCGAACAGATAATGCCCGAGGTTCAGCCATTGCGACGGGCTGCCTTGCCACAGAGTGGTTTCCTGATTCACGGGCCGCATGCTGGCGGCTGGGGGCGATCCGGTAAATGCAAAAGCGGGTGCGAGATGCGTTCCCGTTTGTCCTTGCGCGGGGGTGGCCGGTTTGCAGAATCCGCGCCCCGCGCCGCGGTTCCATCCCATGAGCGAGAACGCCACTTTCGAAGAAATCGGAGCAATCCTCCGTCGCCACGAGTCTTTCGTGATCCTCAGCCACGTGCGCCCGGATGGCGACGCGATCGGTTCCCAGCTCGCCCTCGGCTTCGCTTTGGAAGCGGCGGGCAAACGAGTCCGCCTGATCAATGAGGACGGTTTGCCCGACAACCTGGAGTTTCTCCCGGGATCGCATCGCATCGAATCCCCGCCCGCCGACCCGGTGGACGCGGAGGTCGCCATCGCGCTCGATACCGCGACCAAACCTCGTCTCGGCGATGCCGCCTTGCATGCCGCATCAGCGGCCGACGTGTGGATCAATATCGACCACCACGTTTCCAATCCGCGTTACGGCGATTTCAACTACATCGACTCGACCAGCCCGGCGACGGGCCAGATCCTCTACGATCTCATCACCACGCTCGACCTCCCGTTTCCCGACGAAACGCGCGACGCGATCTACGTGGCGGTTTCCACCGACACCGGTTCGTTCCAGTATCCGTCGACCACGGCGAAGACTTACGAAATGGGCGCCGATCTGATTCGTCGTGGTCTCGATGTCGGCAAGATCAACGAACTGACCTACGACAACCATCCGTTCCGTCGCGTCGAACTGATGCGCGCGTTGCTCAACACGCTGGAGCTTTCCGATTGCGGCGTGGTGGCGAATTGGATGCTGCGTGATCAAACGCGGATCGATCTCGAACTCCGGCCCGAGGACAGCGAAGGTTTGATCGACATCATCCGGGCGATCCGTGGCGTGCAGGTCGCGGTGTTTTTCGAAGAACTCCCCGACGGCAAGGTTCGTATTTCGATGCGTTCGAAGGATCGCCGGCTCGACGTGTGCAAGATCGCGATGGAATTCGGCGGCGGGGGGCATGCCTTGGCCGCGGGCATCCGGATGGCCGGTCCGATCGAAGAAGCGAAGGCGAAAGTGCTCGAAGCCATTCATCGCTCGGTCGAAGTCGCAGGGCTTTGATCAAAATCTTCCTCTTCTTTCTTCCCTGGCCACCGGCCCCTGACTCCTGGCCACTCAAGGCCCGCGTCATCCTAGGCTCCGCCCTTGAAGACCTTCCTCGGCTAAAGCCTCAACTCCCTTTTTCTCATGCGTAAAAACGAATTCGAACCCCAGGGCCCGAGTGGCGTCCTGCTCATCGACAAGGCTCCGGACATGACCTCGCACGACGTGGTGGCGATCGCCCGTCGCGCTCTGAACACGAAGAAGATCGGCCACTGCGGTACGCTCGATCCGATGGCTACCGGCTTGTTGATGCTGGTGATCGGTCGCGCGACCAAGATCCAGGATCTTCTGATGAGCGAGGACAAGGAGTACGAAGGCACGCTTTCCCTCGGCAAGACCACTTCGACGCAGGATCGCCAGGGCGATGTGATCGAGGAAAAGCCGGTGCCGGCTCTCACCGCCGCGCAGATTGAAGAGGCCTTCGGCAAGTTCAGCGGTCCGTTCGAGCAAATTCCGCCGATGGTTTCCGCTATCAAGAAAGACGGCGTGCCGCTCTACAAACTGGCGCGCAAGGGTCAGGAAATCGAACGCGCCCCGCGTCCGGTGCACGTTACCGATCACAAGATTTCCCGCATCGAGTTGCCCGAAGTGGATTTCACGGTGAACTGCTCGAAAGGGTTCTACGTCCGCACCTACGCCCACGACATCGGTCAGTTGCTCGGCTGCGGCGCTCATCTTAGCGCGTTGCGTCGCACGCGGTCGGGCAAGTTCACGCTGGAGCGCGCGGTGACGGTGGATCAGCTCAAGAACGGTCCGCGCGAAGATTTGCTCAAGGCGATGATTACGCTCGCCGAGATCTCGCTGATGCGCGGCGCTTGAAGCGGAAATTTGAAATTTGAGATCTCAAATCTGAGATTCCGGGCCTATGCCTGACCGCGTGTTGCGCCTGACGACGTTTGAAGAACTGGCCGGGATCGAGGGGAATCTCCACCTCGCTCTCGGGGTCTTCGATGGCGTCCACGTCGGCCATCGCGCGGTCATCGGCCGGGTGCTTGAGGCGGCTCGCCAGAGCGGCGGGCTCGTGGGAGTGGTCACCTTCGATCCGCATCCGATCCGGGTGCTTGCGCCGTCGCGCGCGCCGAGTTCGCTGCTGGCGACTCTGGATCACAAGGCGCATTTGCTGGAAGAACTGGGCGTGGGCCTGATGCTCGCGATCCACTTCGACGAAGCGTTTGCCAAGGTAGAGGCGGAGGAATTCATCGGCCGGTTGTGTTCAGCGCCGGTGAAAACTTTGGCCGTGGGCGAAGATTGGAAATTCGGTCGCGGCCGGCGCGGCGATGTCGCGATGTTGCGCAAAGCCGCCGCCGAACGCGGATTCACTCTTGAGGCTGTGCCGCCGGTAATGGCGGATGGCGAGCGAATCAGCAGCACGCGGATTCGTCAGGCGATTCGCGATGGAAATTTGTCCGCCGCCGCGCGGATGCTGGGCCGTCCTTACAGCGTGGAAGGCGTGGTAAAACAAGGCCGCCAACTTGGGCGTCAGCTCGGGTTTCCCACCGCCAACGTTTCGACCGGCGATGTCCAACTGCCGCCCGATGGTGTTTGGGCGGTGCGGGTCGAAGTGGATGGCGAAATTTTCGGCGGCGTTGCGAACCTTGGAATTCGCCCAACCGTGGACGGCACCGCGCGCGCCCTGGAAGTGCATCTGTTCGATTTCCAAGGCGATCTCTACGACCGCCAATTGGATGTTACGTTCATCCATTACCTCCGGGATGAGCGGAAGTTCGATTCGCTCGAAGCTCTGAAGACGCAGATCGAAGCCGATGCGCTCGAAGCGCGGCGTTTTTTAAACGAACGCCCGGCTTAGGCGTCCTGTTCCGCCTGATGTCACACCGCGGCGGGCAAAAGCAGATCGCAGGCGGCGCGGTAGAGGTCGTGGCGATAGATCCGCGTCAGCGAACCGCCGGGGGTGTTTTCCGGCAGGAGGTCGGCGGCGCGCATGCCGGCGAGGAACCACGAAGCTTTGTCCGGCGTCGGGCAGTTGATGTCGCCGCCGTGGAAAAGATGAAAGGTGGATGCATCGAGCTGGCCTTTGCCGGTTTCGAAAACGGGGCCGAGGCTGTTGCGTAGCGCGGCTTCCGACGCGCCGGTGTAGCGGTCGGATGCGAGAATGCGGATGAGTTCGTCGCGGAAACTCGGCGCTTGGCACAAACGGCAGGCGTGAAGCAGCGCGGCGGTGAGGGCGAGCAGTTCCTGGCGACGTTCGCCCGCGAGTTCGCCACTGGCGACGAGGACCTTTTCCGGGTGACCGGCGGCGATCTGCGCGGAGGTGGCGACGCACCAGCCTTGGCCGGAGAGGATCGATTCCGAGTTCCAGGGTTCGCCCACGCAATAGCCGTCGAGGTGCCCGCTCGCCATGTGTCCGGGCATCAGCGGCGGCGGAAGGAAGATCAATTCCACGTCACGACCGGGCTGGAGGCCGTGTTGGCGTAGCCAGGATTGGAGCAATAAATGGTGCGACGAATAGCGGTGGGCGGCCGCCATGGTGAAAGGACGGTTTTCCTTCCAGCGATGGGCGATGAAACCCGCCAGTCCTTCGCCACGGCCGATCAATTCGGAGGGAACCCGGTTCGCCAAGGTGATCGCGTTGCCATGACCGCTCAGCACGAGAGGCACGCACACGTCGCGGCGGAGCTGGCCGATGCCGAGCGTGAGGGAGAACGCTAAACCGGCGATCGCCTGGGCCGCGTCCAATTCGCCGAAAAAGAGCATGTCCCGCACGGTCGCCCACCCGGGCAGCCGGACGAGCTGGACGTCCACGCCGTAGCGCTCGAAAAGGCCGGTCTCACGGGCCACGGCGAGCGGGGCGCAGTCGTTCAGCGGCACAAATCCGAGGCGAATCGGTTGCCGGACGGCGAGCGGATTGGAATACATCGAAGTGCAGGAAAGCGAAAAGAGTGCCAAGTTTGGAAAATTGGCATGAACGGTGCTGACTTTTAGTAACTTTTTTCAATGAAAGTTTCTCATGAGTGAATTCCTCCCTGATCTCCGTTTGGTTCGAGCATTCGTCGCCGTTGCGGACGAAGGCAGCTTTACGATGGCTGCGAAACGCCTTTGCCTGACCCAGTCGGCGATCAGTCACTCCTTGCGCGCGTTGGAAGACCAGCTCGGCTGCCGGCTGCTCGATCGCCAGGGCAAGCGCACCGTCCCCACCCCCGAGGGCGAGGTTTTCATCCGTCGCTGCCGTCGCGCGTTGTCCGAGCTGGAACACGCCGAGCGCGAGCTCGATGGCCTGAAGCGCTGGGGCCAGGTCCGCATCCGCGTGGGCGCGCCGCACAGCCTTTGCCACTTTCTTTTGCCTACCGTGCTGCGCGAGTTCCGCGATTGCTTCCCGCGCTGCGAGCCGGTGATCGAGGCGGGCGATACGTCCTGGCTGATCAATCGGCTGGAAGACCACGGACTTGATCTGGTCATCGGCCTCGGCAGCGAAGGCCAGATGGAAAGCGGCCGCACGCTTTTCAGCGACGAAATGACCTTCATCGTTTCGCCCGCGCACCCGTGGGCGACCGGCGGACCGATCACGCCCGAGTCGCTTGGCTCGATGCAGTTCATCGTTTATACGCGATCGACCCACACCCATCGACTGGTCGAAAACTGGTTCGAGCAACGCGGCGTTCGTTTGCGCGCGCCGCTGGTGTTGGGCGATATGGAGGCGATCAAGGAAATGACCCGCATCGGTCTCGGCGTCGGTATCGTCGCCCCATGGGTCGCTCGAAAGGAGATCGCCGACGGTCGTCTTGTCGCCGTGCCGATGGGAGAGCACGGCGTGCGCCGCGATTGGGCGGTATACACCCGTGTGAAGCGCAATTTCACCTTGGTCGAAGAAACCTTCGTCGGCATCTGCGGGATGATCGGCAAGGAAATGGCCCGGCCGGTGACGGTGTGAGTTTGCTGATTTTCAGTGTTCAGTTTTCAGGGATTTCATGAGGGGCAACGCCCCGGTGCAATACCAGCCCAGCGGCAACGCCCTGGGAAATCGAGCGCGAAGGAATTGAGGGCTGAAAGCCCGTCCCAACTTGGAGCAACGGTGTTTCAGGCAAGGGTGAAATCCGGATTTTTAATCAAGGAATTCATCACAGTGAGCAATTGGCGCATCACGGCGGTCAGGGCGAGTTTCTTCGGCTTGCCTTTGGCGACGAGGCGATCGTAGAGCGCCTTGAGTTTCGGATTCCTCCGGGCCGCGGTGAGAGAGGCCATGTAGAGGGCTTTGCGCGCCGCTGCCCGCCCTCCACCGATGGTGCGCCGGCCTTTGAATTTGCCGCTGTCCCGCGGTTGCGGGGCAAGCCCGGCCATTGATGTCACCTGCCGGGAATTGAGGGTGCCAAGCTCGGGCAGCACGGCGAGCACGGCACCAGCGGTAATTGCAGCACCCCCCTGGAGCTGGCAGAGCCGCGCGGCCTTGTAAGCAAGATCTTCCTCACGGGCGATCAAGGCGGCGATCATCTTGTCCAGCTTGGCAATCTGACCCTTGAGATGGCGGAGGGTATCGGCGGTCATCTTGCGGATCTCCGGCAGGAGGATGCCCTTGGCGCGGTTCTTCTCCTTGGCCATCATCTCGACGAGCTGGCTGCGGCGCTTGGAGAGGGCCGAAAGCTCGCGCTGGACGGGAGTGGGGATGATGGCGCGGGAGGGCATGCTCCAAGACGGGCTACCGGAAGGTATCGCTACCGGGGTGCTCAAGTGCGGAAGGCCCTCACCCGCGCCTCCGGAACGTCGGTGGCCACCGATGTTCCGGAGACCACTTGCCTAACAGCACGAATGCCCTCGGGCGAGCGGTCAAAAGCGAACATACAAGTGCGGCGATTGATCGCCGCTTTTTGGCGGAGGCGATTTCAATCGCCGGGGATGGCTCGTCAATCTTACTGAGTGCGGTAAAGGCGTACGATTTTGCCGTCCTGTTTCGAGATTTCCAAAACGGGAGTGCCGCCCGGACCTTTCGTGGTGCCTTCCACGGTCCAGAGATCACCTTTCAAGGTCGCCTTGTAGGGAACATAACTTTGAGCATTCGCGTCTCCAACGGCGGGTTTGAGGATTGCTTCGGCGACTTTGACCGCAGTGTTCTCGTCCGGGACAAACCCATCCTTTGGAATCAGCTTGGGCGGCTCCGGATTCGGGCTGGGCTGGAGAGGATTCTCGAACTTCAGCTCGTCCACGGAATCCTCCACTGTGATGTACGTGGGCGCTTGGCTTCTCACACTTTTGAATGTCATGAGATACCACTCGTTACCCAATTTTCCCGGCCCAACGGTCATTCTTCGCCCAACGGTCACTTCGGGTGGAAAGATGTCGACGGTCCCTACGCTCGCCAGTTGTTCGTTTGTTAACGTGTGAGTTTTTCCGAAAGCCGTGATGGAAAAAGCAGTCAACCTGCTTTCGTTGTCCCGTTTCCAAGAAAGCTGCAAGGGGTGCTCCGCGTCTCCATACGTGGCGGTGAACGTCGATGGTTCGATTCGCGCGGCTTCATTAGAGAAAACAGGCTGCTGAAGGCCGGTGACCATAAGGACATAGAGGGCGAGCAGGGTCTTCATTGGTGGCGCTTTGGGTTGGCGTTTAATCAATGATGCTATACGCCAAGTAGGGCTTGGATATCTCCAGAATCGTGTCGTCAGGAGATTCCTGCTGGGGGCTCAGCGGCTGGAAACGCACATCGATTTTAATGAAGGAGCACCGCTTTGATACGTAGGTTCTTTGGTTCGAATTCGATAGTCCGCCCTCGGTCGTGAAGTGTTTCTCCAAATCGATTCGTTTACTGCCCGCTTTCAATGCAGCCGTTTCTGCGAGGATTTCACTCACCTTGCCCGTAAGAATCTTATCGTTTTCCGGCTGATCCTCTTTCGATTCGGCCTTCAGCAGGTTGATTCGAAGTCCGTCGTCCTGAATTGCCTTCGCCAGAAGAGTCCGGGCTTCCTGGGCTTTTTCAGCAGGAACTGATATGGTGAAAGAGGCGGAACCGACGCAGACATTTTTGATCTTGTGATCCCGCAAAATTGCGGCGGTAAGTTCGCCTTCTTTCGCCAGAGAATCGTTGTCGTTCGCATACCATGCGATCGGAACAAAGGTTGGTTCTTCCGCTTGAAGACCCCGGGTAAGAAACATGTTGAAAGTGACAGCCAAAAACAGGGCGGAGAGCGTTCCAGATTTCATGGCGTGATCGTTAAACGATGATTTTTTCAGAGCCGAGGTATCGGCCCCTTCCACCATAGAATAGGATACGCAGATTGGAAATTCCTTGGAAGATTTCCAATTCAAGAACGACTTCAATACTCGGCGCGGACAAGAAAGTAGATCTGTCCTCGCCGAGAGTGTTGGCTCTTCCACTCACGCCTTGCGGCCCAGGCTGGTATGGAACGGGCCGTTGGCCCTCAACTGCCCTCAATACACGTCCCGCACATACCGCTTCTGCTCAGCGAGGCGTTTGATGAAGGCGTCGACTTGATCTTCATCCAGTCCGCCGTGGTCGCGGGCGATCTTGCGGAGCGCGAGGTCGACATCGCGGGCCATGAAGGTGGCGTCGCCGCAAACGTAGAAGTGCGCGCCTTGTTCGAGCCAGGCCCAGAGTTCCGCGCCGTGTTCGAGCATCCGATGCTGGACGTAGATCTTTTCCTGCTGGTCGCGCGAGAAGGCGGTATCGAGGCGGGTCAACAGACCACTTGCCTGCATGTCCTCAAGTTCGTCGCGATAGTAGAAATCGGTCGAGGAGCGTTGTTCGCCGAAGAGCAGCCAGTTTTTGCCCGTCGCTCCGGTGGCGCGACGCTCCTGCAGGAAGGCGCGGAAGGGGGCGATGCCGGTGCCGGGGCCGACCATGATGACGGGCAGCTCGGTGTTGACCGGCGGACGGAAGTGGGCGGACTTCTGAACGAAAATCGCGACCTCGGCATTGGCGGCGCGGTCGGCCAGGAAGGTGGAGGCCACTCCCATACGAGGTTTGCCGTCGTGGCGATAACGCACCGTGGAAACCGTCAGATGCACTTCATCGGGAAATTCCTTCGGGCTCGACGAGATCGAGTAAAGCCGCGGCTGCAAGCGCTTGAGCGCGGCCAAGAATTCCTCGGCGGTCGGGCGGATGGGATAGGCGTGGAGAAGATCGACGATCTGGCGACCCCAGAGCCAATCTTTCAAGGCGGCCTTGTTTTCCGGAACGAGGAAGCCCGCGAGATCCGGGCTCGCGCAGCGTTCGTGGACGAAGCGGATGAAGTCGCTCGAGATGCGGCAGATTTCGAAATGATGCTTCAGCGCCTTCGCGAGCGTCATTTCGCCCGCGTCTTTCACCGCCACCACGAGATCGGGCGAAAGGTCGAGCGCGCCGAGAATTTCAGCGACGAGTTGCGCGCAATTGATCGGCCAAACACCGAGGGCGTCGCCAGCTTCGTAGGTCAGTCCGCTGCCCTTCAGGTCGAAACCGAAGTGCCGCGTTTCCTTGGCCGAGCTTTCGCCGCTGAGCCGGTGGTTGAAAAGAAGGCGGGTTCGCAGCGGTTGGGTGCGGTTGTAGATTGGACGCGCAAGCGTGGTCGTGGCGCTAGCCCCGCCGGTTGAGGTCGAGGAGCCCGCGTCCTGCGTGGCCAAGGCGGCGATCACCGAGTCCATCCACGCGTTGGCCGGCTGTTCGAAGTCCGGTTCGCAGTCGACGCGCGGCGCGAGGCGGGTGGCGCCGAGCGCTTCCATGCGCGCGTCGAGATTGCGACCGAAGCCGCAGAACTGGTCGTAGTTCGAGTCGCCGAACGCGAGTACGGAGAATGACGTGTCCGACAACTTCGGCGCGCTTTCCGACTGCAAGGCGCTCCAGAAGCCGGTGCCGTTGTCGGTCGGATCGCCGTCGCCGAACGTGCTGGCGAGCATGACCACGCGTTTCGCCCGCGGCAGGTCGTCGATCTTGAAGCGGTCCATCGACAGCAAGGTGACGCCGTGGCCCTGGTTCTTCAGCCGGTCGGCGAATTGATGCGCCACGCCCTCGGCGGTGCCGGTTTGCGAAGCCCACAGAATGGTGATCGGCTCGCGTTCGATGCGGGCTTGGACAATCGCGGTCCGGGTGCGCGAGAACATCCCGGCGAGCACGCCGTTCAACCACACCCGCTTCGGCTCGGCGACCGGCGCGTTGTCGGGCAAGGTTGGCACCGCGCGGTCGTTGATTTCATTCCCTGTGCGCAGACCGGTCAGCAATCCCTGGAGGTAGAGCGACTCGTGTGAGTCGAGTGCGGGCGGAGCCGAAGTTTCGAGACCGAGCAAGGTCGAGAGTTGGTCGATCCGGGACATGAAGGAAAGGGAATCGGAGGGGGGAGCGATGGGGGCAGGCGAGGCCACCGGTTCGGTCACGGGCGGGGTGAAGGCGACCGGGGTTTCCACGCGGGTCAGGGCGACCGCGCAGATTTTGAGTTCCGGCTGCAGCGAGATCGGGTCGATCGCGTCGTTGGTGACGTCGTTGATCGCGAGGTTCTCGCCGAAGACGTCGTTCCAATGGAAAGGCGCGAAGCAATTGCCCGGGCGGACGCGGTCGGTGATGACGGCAGGCAAGACGGCGCGGCCCCGGCGCGAGCGGATTTCCACCGGGTCACCCTCGGCGATGCCAAACGTGCTCGCGTCTTCCGGGTGGATTTCGATGAAAGGCGACGCGTTGAGCTTGTTGAGTTTCCCGATTTTGCCGGTCTTCGTCATCGTGTGCCACTGGTGCTGGAGGCGTCCGGTGTTGAGAACGAAGGGGAAATCGCCGTCGGGCATTTCCACGGCATCCATGTGCGGGCGCGGCAGGAATACGCCCTTGCCGCTCGGGGTGGCGAAGACGAAACGTGGGCGGGTGCCATCGGGCGATTCCACCAGCGTTTGGCTGACGCCGTCGTTAAGGTAGCGGATCGGGTTGCGGTTTTCCGGGGCGTCCGGCGGGCACGGCCACTGGAGCGGCGTCCGGCGCAGACGGTCATAGCTCGCGCCGCGGATGTCGTAGCCGGTCTTCGGGTTCCAAGCCTGTTTGATCTCCTCGAAAATCTCGGAGGCGGAGGTGTAGGTGAACGCGTCGGCGAAGCCCATCTCACACGCCACGCGGGCGATGAGCTGCCAGTCCGGCATTGCGTCACCGGGTGCGTCGACCGCTTGTTGCGCGAGCGTCAGATTGCGCTCGGAATTGATCATCACGCCTTCGCCTTCCGCCCACAGCGCGCCGGGTAAAAGGATGTCGGCATAGCGATTCGTCTCGGTATCGAGGAAAGTGTCCTGCGTGATGACGAGCTCGGCGGCTTCGAGGCCGGCGATGACGTTCCGTCGATTCGAAACGGTGGCGACCGGATTGGTGCAGATGATCCAGCAGGCTTTGATTTCGCCGCGGGCCATTTCCTCGAACATCGACACCGTGCCCTTGCCGCCTTGCGGGCGAAGGGTGTCGCGTTCCATCCCCCACAGGTTTTCGATGAAATGGCGGTCTCCTTCGACGAGGGCGACGCGTTGACCGGGCAAACCGGGACCCATGTAACCCATCTCGCGTCCGCCCATGGCGTTCGGCTGGCCGGTGAGCGAAAACGGACCGCTGCCCGGGCGGCAAATCGCGCCGGTCGCCAAATGCAGGTTGCAGATGGCGTTGGTATTCCAGGTGCCGTGGGTGCTTTGATTGAGACCCATCGTCCAACATGTCATCCACTCGGGCGCCTCGCCGATCCATTCGGCGGCCTGGCGGATCGACTCCTCGGACAAGCCGGTGAGAGCGGCGACTTTTTCCGGTGTGTAGTCCTCAAGGAACTCCGGCATCGCATCCCAGCCTTCGGTGAATTCCGCGATGAACGCCGGATCGGTCTTGCCGTTTTTCACCAGCAGGTGGAGCAGGCCGTTGAGCAGGGCCAGGTCGGTGCCCGGCTTGATTTGCAGGAAAAGATTCGCCTTGTCGGCGGTGGCGTTGCGGCGCGGATCGACGACGATGAGTTTCGCCCCGGCTTTCACCCGGTCCATCATCCGCAAATAGAGGATCGGGTGGCAGTCGGCCATGTTCGCGCCGATCACGAAAAACAGATCCGCCTGATCGAAGTCTTGATACGAGCCGGGCGGGCCGTCGGCGCCGAGCGAGAGTTTGTAGCCGCTGCCCGCGCTGGCCATGCAGAGGCGGGAGTTCGACTCGATGTGCGAAGTGCGGATGAAGCCCTTCGCGAGCTTGTTTGCGAGATACTGGGCCTCCAGCGACATCTGACCAGAAACGTAGAATGAAATCGCGTCCGGGCCGTGCTCGTCGAGGATCCGTCGGAGGCGGTTCGCCGTTTCCTTGATCGCCGGTTCGATCGAGAACTCCCGGGCTTCCTCGCCGCGGACGGCGCGGATTCGGGCGCGTTCCAGGCGACCGGGGGCGGCGATAGCCTCGCCGCAGGTGTTTCCCTTGGTGCAAAGACGGCCGAAATTGGTCGGATGGCTCTTGTCGCCGGTGACCTTCACCACTCGGTTGTCCTTGATTTCCATCACGATGCCACAACCGACGCCGCAATACGGACAAACGCTTTTCACAGACCGGGAACTCATCAGGCAAAGAGGGAAGCTGCCTTCCTAAGAGCGCGATGCCTGCCAACCGTCCGGGCGTGTCCTATGAACGACGTGAATCTGCCTGTCGCGTGGGATGCGTTGGGCTCATCATCCGGAGTGCTGGAGCTTGCTCCAGCCCCATCGCGGAGGCGGCTTGCCGCCGGGAAACGAGCTCTTTTCTCGCGGAGCAAGCTCCGCAACGCAATGGCTGGAGCAAGCTCCAGCACTCCGGCCCAAAAACAGCATGGCCGGCCTCCATGACGGAAGCCGACCATGTGTTTTACCGAACAACCGAGCCGGAAAAGTGGAAGATGCCGCGACGCGTCAGGAGCTTCGGGCGGAAAAGGAAAAAGCGGGAGGAACGAAGGATAAGAAGCGCGACGTTTGCCAAGTTGGCATCGTGCAATTCGGGGCGCGTGAATCCTCTTCGTGCGAGAAATGCGCGGGCTTCATTCGCTGCGGGATTTCCCGGATGGAGCATGAAAAGACGCGCGGCCAGCTCCTTCCAGAACCGGCCGCGCGCAATTCAGACCAATCCGAAACCTTGAAGAATCAGAACGCGTAGTTCAGCTCCACCGAGGCGCGAGTGGTGGAGAGATAAAACGAGTCGTTCGAATCGTAGTAACCGAGCTTGAAGATGCCGGTGAAGTGATCGTCGAACTTCTTCGTCAGCACCGAGTCCAAGCCGAAGCCAAGATCGGTGTCGATCGCGTTGTCGCCGAAGATATGCACCGAGTTGGCCCACTTGATGCCGCAGAAGATCGGCATCACGTAGGTCGCATAAGTGTCGGTCAGGCCCGGTTGCGAGCCGTCGATGCGGCTGGCGTCGGTAGCGTCGGCGAAGCCGTTGAAGGCATGCACGGTGGCGAGCGGCGTTTGTACACCGGCGTCGAGGTGCTCGATGCCGACGGTGAGAGAGTGCTTGCCGAATTCCTTCATGGCGAAGAAGTGGGCGTAGAGGCCTTCGTCGTCGTTGGCCGCGCCGGCGTCTTCCTGATAGGCCAACTCGCCGTACCAGGTCAGACCGAGCGCTTTGGCTTTGGCGCTGACGCCGTAGGTATTGTTGTCCCAGCCTTCGATTTCGTCGAAGTCCATCAGGTAGATGTAACCGCCGAGGGTGACGCCTTGGATGCCGGCGTAGGAAGCGTTGAGAAGGTGAACTTCGCCCGGGACGTTCTCGAAGAAGCCGTTGGCGTCGGCACCGAAGATGCGGTTCACCTGATTCACGAACGCGTAATTCAGGGTGAGGCCCGGGATCGATTTGTTCGCAATCGAGAGCGCATCGTAGGTTTGCTCGTTTTGGCGCCAGCCGACGTTGCCGACGAAGGCGGCGTTGTCGTAAATGATGCGCTGGCGGCCGAGTTTCACGGTCGTGTCGAATCCGGCGTATTGGCCGTAAAGCTGGTTCAGCTCGTTGTTGTCCGGGTCGAAGATGGCCGAGTTGCCGGGAACGAAAGGTTCGACACCCGCGGCGCCTGGACCGGCGCTGTAGTCGTCGACGATCGACTGGGTGAATTCGCCTTCGATGAACGCGGAGAAGCCGTTCCAAGCGGCGGTCTTCAAGCCGAGACGTTCGCGGATGGTGAAGGCGTGGGATGGATCGAAGCCGTCGATGTCGGCGAACTCATAGCGAGCGCGGATGTCGAGGGTAGGGGTGAGCCAATAGCTGGACGGGGCTGGGGTGATGGCCGGAACCGGGGCGGGAGTGGTGCCCGCGAGAACCGGGGCGGCCGTGAGCAGGAGCAGGGTTGTTGCTTTCATGGAGGTCACACTTCGATAGAGCGCGCGGCTTGCCAGAATGGGAATCGCGATCTTCTTCGCGGCTGAATTCAGTTTTCCCGGGAAATGCGCTCGCCTCATCACTTTCGGGCGAAAAATGCTGGGTTATGCGGTGTCGCGAATGACGCGGTGGGAAATGGATGAGCGGGGTTCATTTGAGTGAGGCGCGGAGCGGGTGGGGTGGTTTTTTGGAGGAAAGTTGGCATGGTGGAAGGCGGCCCATTGAGCGGGAAAAATAGGTCCTATGGGACTTTATAGGACAAATAGGGCCTATAAAACGCGGGTGGCAGGAAAGGACCTTCGAGCGGAATGTGTCGGATGAAGCTCTCCCGGCTCGCTGTGGCAATAATGGGCGTGGTTTTCGCCGCGGCCGGGTGCCATGGGGAAAACGACTCTGTTTTCACCCAGCACCGAGATGCCATGGTGCGTGAGCAAATCGAAGCGGGTGGGGTGAAAGATCCAAAAGTCCTGGCGGCGATGCGGAAAGTGCCGCGTCACGAATTCGTCCCGGCGGCTTGGAAAAATCGCGCGTACGACGACCGGCCGCTGCCGATCGGGGAAAACCAGACCATTTCCCAGCCGTACATCGTCGCGTTCATGACCGAGCAACTGGCTCTGAAACCGGGCGAGCGGGTGCTCGAAATCGGGACCGGCTCCGGTTATCAGGCCGCGATTCTAGCCGAACTGGTGAAGGACGTTTACACGATCGAAATCGTCGAGTCGCTGGGCAAACGCGCGGCGGAAACGTTGAAGCGACTCGGTTACGCGGGAGTGCATGTGCGGATTGGCGACGGCTATCAGGGCTGGCCGGAAGCCGCGCCCTTTCACGCGATCATCGTCACCTGCGCGCCCGACGCCGTGCCCAAACCGTTGGCCGATCAACTCGCGGAAGGCGGGCGAATGGTGATCCCGGTGGGTGAGTCCGGCGACGTCCAGCAGCTCGTCGTTTTGCGCAAGGAAAACGGCAAGCTGGTCACGAAGCGGACCTTGCCCGTGCGCTTCGTTCCTATGACCGGGGAAGCGGAGAAACGGTGACCGCTGACCTTACTGGGCGTTGCCCTGGGGCTGGCGGATCTGGACCGCGGGGGGCAAAGGATTGGAGCGGATCCAAGCATTGGCCGCCGCCGGATCACGGCGCATCCAGCCGTTGAGCATGCGGTTGTATAAATTGATCTGCTCTCGCTCGTTGGAGATTTTCGCGATGTAGGTCGCGGCCAGCGCCGGGTCTCCTTGAGAAGAATGCCACACGAATTGCTGGACGACCTGGTCGTTCGTGTCGGCCGGGTGACTGTCCATGAAGCGCGCGGCTTCCTTCGGATTTTCCCCGGCCATCGTGTTGACGATGCCCCGCAGCGCGTTGGTGCGGGCTTCGCCGGTGGGCAGTGCGTCGTAGTAGGCGACCGCGCCCTTTTGATCCTTTTCCGCCCAGGCGGCCATGGCGTCGTCAAGCTGGCGGAGCGAAGCTTGGCTCGGATTGGCCAGCAACCAATCGGCGGTTTCCTTCGGTTCTTTGTTCGCGAGTTGTTCCACCACGCGATTGATCACGCCTTCGCGCAGTTGTTCGTCCTGGATCGAGGAAACCCATTCCCGCGCCGCGTCGCCGCCTTTTGTGAGGACGTAGGGCAGCAGACTGGCGAGGGCTTCGCCCCGCTCGTTGCTATAGGGCATGCTCGTGAGGAGCTGGGTCGCCTTGTTGAGGTCCGTGGCGGCGATGCCTTGGATGATGCCGATGAGGTATGGATTGGCTCCATCGCCATCGAACTGGGCATCCGCCCAGCGCAGGGCGGCGTCGGGATCGTTGCCCGCCCAGGTCGCGAGAATCGTTTTGAGCGCGAATTCGTCTTCGTCGTCTTCTTTGACGTGGTCCAAGGCGGCCACCGGATCGGCTTTCGCCCAAGCGGCCAGCAGCATCGCGTATTCGCCGTTGCGGCTTTCGCCGAGATCGAGCGCCTTGAACCGCTCGATCGCCTCTTTCATCTCGCCGGGTCCGAGCTGATCGAGGAAAGCGAGAAGGGCGCGATTCCGTTCCACCGGATCGTTTTTCCGGACGATTTCTTCCAGTTTTGCGAACTTCGCTTCCTTGCCGGCGGAGCGGCTCGAAAGCGATTTCCCGTCACTGGATCGCGCATTGCCGGACGGTCCCGAGCCGGACGAAGCGCTCGCACCCGCCGCACGAGCCGAAGCCGCCGGAACGTCGGATTCCTCTGCATTTCCCGGGCGGTCGCTGGCAACGGACAAGCGACCGGCAAGAAACGAACCGCCGGCGATGATGGTAACGGCGGCGAGGGCGAGTAGGGCGTTTCGGTTCATCGGCGAAATGAGGAAAGAGCGGGCGTCCGTCAACGAACCCCCGCAACCGTTTTTCCGCAAACGGGAATCACGGAACTTTTCTTGCAGGCGGCGTATTCACAATCACCCGCGCCGACGGATTGTCCCGGATGTAGGCGAAGGCCCAGCCGAGCAAAACCGAGAGTTTGTTGCGGAATCCGACCAGGAAAAGGATGTGGATGAACAACCAGGCGAGCCAGGCCATGACGCCCTGCATTTTCAGGTGGCCGGCTTTCACCACCGCGTGGTTTTTGCCGATAATCGCCATCAGGCCCTTGTCGAAATAGCGGAAACCGGCGCGGGGCGGCCTCGCTCCCGGGTTTCCGGCGTAGCGGGCTTCGTCGCGCAACAGATCGGCGATGTATTTGCCCATCTGGCTGGCGGCGGGAGCCACGCCCGGGACCATCTTGCCGTCGGCGTCCTTCATGCCGACGAGGTCGCCGGCGACGAAAATATCCGGGTGACCCGGCACCGTGAGGTCGGGCTCCGGCGTCACGCGGCCGCCCCGGTCGGTCGGCACGCCGAGCGCTTTGGTCAGCGGATTCGCCGCCACGCCCGCCGCCCAAATGATCGCGGCGGATTCAAGTTCCTCGCCGCTGGTGAAGTGCAATTTGCCGGGCGTGATGTTGTCCACACGCTTGCCGGTCCACACTTCCACGCCTTGTTCGGTGAGGCGTTGTTTGGCGTAGGCGCTTTGGTTTTCGTCGTAAACTTCCAGAATCCGGTCCGAGCCTTCGATCAGGATCACGCGGAGTTTCGAGGTGTCGATGCGACGGAAATCCGCCTTCATCGAGCGATGGATCAGGTCGGAGAAGGCTCCCGCGAGCTCCACGCCGGTCGGTCCGCCGCCGACGATCGCCACAGTCATGAGGCGTTTGCGTTCAATGGGATCGGTGATGAGTTCGGCCTGCTCCAGATTCGCCAGCACCGTGCGTCGGAGCGTTTGCGCCTCCGCGAGGGATTTCAGGCTGAAGGTGTGCTCGGCCCACTCGTCGTGGCCGAAATAGCCGGTCCGGGCGCCGGCGGCCAAAATCATCGTGTCGAACGGGTAGACCGTGCCGGTCGCGCCGGTGGCGGTTTTTCCTGCCGGATCGAGGGCCGTGATCTCGTCCATCAGCACCGTCACGTTGCGGGCCTTGGAGAGGATCTGACGGATCGAGCGGGCGATGTCGGGCGCGGCCAAGGAGGCGGTTGCGACTTGATAGAGAAGGGGTTGGAAAAGGTGATGGTTCGTCCGGTCGACCAACGTGATTTCGAAACGGGAGTCGTTCGCCAAACGCCGGGCACAAGCCAAACCGGCGAAACCGCCGCCAATGATCAAAATTTTACGTGGGATAGGCCCGTTCATGGAGGCGGGAAGCTGCCACGGTCGAACGGGGTTGGCAATCGATGGATCGACCGAGTTTCGCCCCGAATTTATGGAGTTTGGCCGATGGTTTCGGGGTAAATCGAGAGTGCCAGATCAATCCCCAGCGCTTGCATCCGGTTAAGAAGTGGGGCCGACAGGAAATCGTGGAAAACCGGGCAGTGGTTGCCGCTCGCATAGCCCAGATCGATCACGCGTTTTTGGGCTCGATCCCAGATCTCCCGGGCGGATTCGGGCAGTTCGGCAATCGAATCGCAAAATCCTTCAATCTTGGCTTCGGCGGTATTGAGCTCGGGAGAGTACACCAGCGGTTCCAAGTGGATTTCAAACCGGGCGAAAAAGACTCCCGTGCCCATATCGCCGCAATGGAGCTCAAAGAAGCGATCACCCAGCCGAGCGAATGCCGCCGAGATCGGTGCAAGGTCTTCGGTTGAGGTGATTTCCAGATCCGCGTTGATGAACTCGCAGGGCATGCGATGCGAGTTTGTGACGAGGTTTGGATCAATCAAGCCTTCCGTCCCTCGTCCACATCCATGCAATCGAAGAGCGTTTGGATATCGTCGCGGTCGCTCAACCCGCACTCTTCTTTCATTTTTTCCAGAAAGGGCGTGGCACGGTCGTTCCAACCCAGCTTTTTGATGAAGCTGTTCCAAATGGTGATGTCGCAGTCGTCGAGTTTCCGCCCGTGGACGAAACACCATTGGAGAATTTCTTCGTCGGATCCGCCTTCGAGCACCCGTTTGGTCAGATCGGGGTAGCTGACGCGGAGGAAGCGGCAGCAGAACCCATCGGCACCGAAGCCGAGCCCGAGGTTCTCGTGGTAGTCGGGGTGGAGTTCGTCCCGGGCGTGAAGACGGATTTTATCGAGCATGCGCGGGAACCACGCCATGCCGTTGGTTTCGTCGTAGGGGCTTCGGGGTTTGGCGGTCATTCCATCATATTGCCCCGGATCGGCTCATCTTGCCAATGAATGAACGCAGGGTGAGTCCCCGGAGTGCTGGAAGCTTGCTCCAGCCAAAAGCGGAGGCGGCTTGCCGCCTGACCTGACAGGCGTTTTGGAAAACGCCGCACCTGCACATGCCGCCTCAAAGGCGGCACTCCGGTCAAACCGCCACGCTGGCTGGGAGATCGATGTGGAAACGGGTGTCGCGACCGGGCGTGGAGGTCACGCGAATCGTGCCGCCATGAGCTTCGATCGCTCGTTTCACGATCGAGAGGCCAAGGCCGGTGCCTTTGATTTCCTGCTGCGAGTGGTGCTTTTCCACCCGATAGAAGCGACGGAAAATATGGGGCAGGTCGGCGCTGGGAATGCCCACGCCATTGTCCGCGACCCAGATACGAACGTGGTCTTCCTCCCGCACGCAACCGATCTCGATCCGCAGGCCTTTGTGCAGGTTCTGCTTGAGGGCGTTTTCGGCCAGGTTGAAAAGCACCTGCGTCCAGTAGAAGCGATCGCCATTGATGAGCAGGGCGTCGTCCGGCATGACGATCACCACCTCGGCCTGCTTCTGCTGGATCAACGATTCCAGGCGTTCGAGCACGTCGTGAATACACGACCGGAAACGGAACGGCTCCAGTTTCAACGCGCCCGCTTCGCCGGATTCGAGACGGGAAATCACCAGCATGTCCTCGACGATGCGCGAGATGCGGTCGGAATGCTTCCGCATGATCGTGAGAAACCGGCGGGCGACGGGCGAATCGTCGATCAGCCCGTCGTCGAGCAGGTTTTCGAGGTAGCCGTTGATGATCGCCAAGGGTGTCCGCAGTTCGTGCGAAGCGTTGGCGACGAAATCTTTCCGGATCTGTTCGAGTTGGTGTTCGGCGGTCACGTCGCGGATGACAACACGGGTGAATGGCTTGGCTTCGGGCGAATCGCGTAACGGAGCGGCATCGATGATCCAGGCGTTGAAGCCGCGGGTTTCGAGGTCGCCGCGAAGGGAGGTTTGCTGGGGCAAAACGACGCGCGATTGCAGCGCTTGGCCGGTTTCGAGCGATTTGAGCAGGGCTTCGGCCAGACGGCGGTCGAGAAACGCTTCGCCCACGGGACGGTTCACGATGGCCCGTCCGCCGAAAAGATCGCGGGCGGCGCGATTGGCGAAGCGGATGTTGCCTTCGCCATCGACCAGCAGGAAGGCGTCTCCGAGCGCGTCGAGCAGCCGGTCGCGTTCTTCGCGCGCTTGCCGGAGATCGAGTTCCGATCGCACTTTCCACAGTTCGCCCGTTTCGCGGAGTTTCACCTTGGCTCGTCGCAGGCGGAGCAAGGTCACCGCCAGGGCGATCAGGGAAACGAGGGTGAGTATGACGAGCACTTCCTTCATCCGGCGGTCGGCAGGGCGACGAGATAGCCGACGCCGCGGACGGTTTCGATCAACGAGCCATGCTCGCCGAGTTTCTGTCGCAGGCGCTTCATGTGGGTGTCGAGCGTGCGGCTGTGAACTTCATCGCTGTAGCCCCAGACGGTGCGCAGGAGATCGTTGCGATCCTGGGCTTTGCCGCCGCGCTCGCAAAGGTAGAGCAGCAATTTGAACTCGGTCGCGGTGAGATCCACCGGCTCGCCGTTGATGTAAAACTTCAGCGCGTTCTTATCGAAACGGAACGGACCAAAAATAAATTCCACGGCGCCGGGCGGCCCGTCGGCCCGTTTGAGCACGGCGCTGACCCGCAGCATCAGCTCCTTCGGGCTGAAGGGCTTGGTCAGGTAATCGTCCGCGCCGGCTTCGAGGCCTTGGATGCGATCCTCGGTTTGGGCGCGGGCGGTGAGCATGATCACCGGGATCTGGGCGGTGCGGGCGTCGCGACGGAGTTCTTTGAAAACGCCGTAGCCGTCCCGCCCGGGAAGCATCAGATCGAGGATGATAAGGTCGGGTCGCTCGCGCAGGGCGGTGTCCGTGCCGCTGATGCCATCGTAAGCCTTCACGACGGCGTATCCATTGCGTTCGAGATTAAAGCCGATGAGGTCGGCGATGTCTCGCTCGTCTTCGACGATCAGGATTTTCTGCATCTCGACCGGGTGTAACGAGGAATGTGACAAACCACGAATGGGGGGATCGTGACAAAACCGTCACAGCAGGTCTTTGGCGACGTAAGTGCCGGGCTTGATGGTGCGTGCGATGCCGATTTTCACGCCGGCTTCGATGGAAGTATTTACGCCTGTTTTCACCCCATCGCCGACGATCGCGCCGAGCTTGACGCGGCCGGTGTTCACTTCCTTGCCCTGGACCATTGATAGGTGATGACGACCGTCGTGGCGGTGGTTTTCGGTGCAGGTTCCCGCGCCGAGAGTGACATGGGTTCCGATGATCGAGTCCCCCACGTAGCATTGGCGGGAAATGTAGGCGTTGTTGTAGAGCACCGAGTTTTTCACCTCCGCGCCCGCGCCAACGAAGCTGTTCGCGCCGATGGTGGTCGCGCCGCGGATGTAGGAATTCGGTCCGATGTGGCAATTCGGCCCGATCAACACCGGGCCTTCGATCACTGTGCCGGGCAGTACTTGCGTCCCCTTGCCGATGCGAACCACGCCGCTGATGGTCACGTTCGCGGCTACCTCGCCGTTCATCGTCGATTCGTCCATGAGAGCGAGCACTTCTTCGTTGAGGCGGAGAAGATCCCAAGGATAGCGGATAGTGAAGCAATCGGCCTTGGTGACGAGTTTCTCGACGCAGTTCGAGTGATCTACGCCGCCTTTCCATGCGAGCACGTCACCATCGGCATCCATCAGGCAGGCGGGCTTATCGATCCGGCCGAGCATCATCAGCGCACCGACTTCGATCCAGTTATCGAGCGGGACGCGTAGGGTCCGTTCCGTCGCCTGGGCGAGCTGCACGATTTGAAAGCCCGCGCGGATGAGTTCGGTGGAAATCAATTCCCGCAGCGGAATGTTGGCGATGGGGCAATCGCCGAGCTGACGGTTAGCCGTCAGGGGGGTGCAAAGCGCGGGAAATCTCGGTGGTAACAGACATGCCTGCATTGTGTATACAATTCACCAAGAAACGGGTTTCATAGCACGCCTTTTCTGTGTGCCGGACGCATCTATTTCACCGCGTCGATTGACGCTGTGCGGGGTTTCATCGGATCGCTTTATTTGGCGATTCGCCTTCTGTTATAAGGGCTGGAAATAACGAAGGCGGAGGCCAGGCCCGCCTTACGCGTTCCGTGATCGATTTCTGGATCTTTCCGCCTAACAAAAAAGCCCGGCAACCGAAGTCGCCGGGCTTTAAAAGTAACTTGGCCTTACGCCTGAGGCGCTTCCGCCGCGAATTTCTCGTGCCACTCGCGATACGCGATAGGGGAGATCTCCGACGGTTTGATTTCCGAGCGACCGCCCCAAAAGACGTTGGTGTAGGAAACCGGGATGCCGATGGATTCGAGATGGCGGTCGATGGCGGCTTTGTGCTCCAGCACGCGGGCTTTCTCGGTGCCATGGACGACGCCCATGATGTTGACGTCGCCGAACTGCGGGCCGCCTTCGCGCCAGTAGCAATGGGTCATGCAGTAGTGGCGACCGACTTCCGCGCCGGCTTCGATTTCGCGGCCTTTCGGCACCGCCCAGTGGAACAGCCCGTTGAAACGGGTGACGCGTTCGCCGGAAGCCGATGGCTTGACGTGTTCGAGAAAGGTGGAAAAGCGGCCGATCACCTTTTTTGCGTTGAGCGCCTCGGCCACCTCGCAGAAGCGGTCGAGAGACACGCCGGCGCGCTCGGCGCGGCCGATCCACGGGTTGCCGTTGATTTCGTCCGGCATGAGCTCCTCTTTCAAGGTGAGCAAAACCTTCCACTCCTCCTCGGTGAGTTCGGCCGGAACGGTGGTCATCATCACCGCGGGCACGTCCGCTTTTTCACCGGGTTCCATCGCGCGGCGGCGGAGATGGCCAACACCTAGGGCGAACACCCCGTTCGCCGGCATGAGCAGGTATTCTTCCGCACCGGTCAGGCGCATCAAAGCCTGAGCGTGATGGTCGAGCGATTCGCCGACGGGCACTTTCAGGGTCGTCCACAGGCGGTAGCCGGAGCCGGAGACCTCTGTGTCGGTCGAGCGGATGACGACGTGGCCGGAGAAGGGATCTTGCTTCGACATGAAATCGAAGGCGGCGTTGAGCTTTTCTTCCGGCACGCGCCAGGCGACCAGCGCGCCGTGGGCGAGCTTGGTGGCGAGCAGCGTCTGACGTACGCGACGGATCACACCCGCTTCCAGCATCGCGCGGATGCGTTCGAGCACCAGGGGGAGTTCCACGCCCGATTTTTCCGCGATGACGTGGAACGGATGGCGGTGAAAGCCGGCGATCAGGTCTTCGGAAACGGAAAGGATCTTGGCGTTAACCGGATCGCTGTGTTCGACGGGGACGGTGTGGCTCATGGACGGGGGAGGGATAACGTGGGGAAACCGGGGTGGCTATGCCGATTTTGCCGGAAACCGCGCGGGAGTGGCTTCGGGATTGGGAAAACCACGAATAATCACGAATCATTGGAAGAGTCGCCTTCATCGAATTCGGGTTTTCTCACCCATTCGTGTACATTCGTGTCAATTCGTGGTTATTTATTGGAAATAAGCGACTTAAGTAGATTTAGCGCCGCCTCGCGGTCGGTGATCCGGCCCTCGAGTTGCTCGGTTTGCACGGCTTCGAGGATCTCCTTGAACCGCGGACCGGGCGCTTGGCCGAGCGCGATGAGGTCCCGCCCGGTCACGAGCGGAGTGGGAATCAACGGTTCCTTCGCGAACTCCTCCCGCTTTTCCAGAAGGAACTCGTAGTTGTCGGTGAAGCCGTTCGAAGACGCGCAGTCGACCCGGTGGAGTTCCAGTTCCTGGGGAAAATTCGGCCCGGCCATGAAGCGCTTCAGCTTCGCCACGCGCATCCGCTGGACGTGCATGAATTGCATATGGCGGTCGACCATCGGCACCACGGCGTCGATCACGTCGTTCGGATAACGCAACCGCCGGAGAATCGCGGCGGACATTTCCGCGCCGACTTTGTCGTGACCGTTGAAACGGATTCGCCCGGCCGCTTCATCGAAATGGTGCGTCGGTGGCTTGCCAATGTCGTGGAGCAGAACGGCCAGGCAAAGCGTGAGCGGCGCGTCCGGACCGATCAATTCGAGCATGATGCGGGTGTGCGTGTAAACGTCGCCTTCCGGATGCCATTCGGGCGGTTGTTCGCACCCGATCAGCGCCAGCACTTCCGGCATGAATTGTCCGATCAGTCCCGATGAAACCAGCAGATCGAGTCCACGGGCGCGATCCGGGGCGGCGATCAGTTTGGAAAATTCCTCGCGGATGCGTTCCGGCGCGATTTTCCGAAGATCAGGCGCGTGGTGAACGATCGCGTGCCAGGTGGACGGTTCGATTTCGAAGCCGAGCACCGTGGCGAAACGGACCGCTCGCAGCAATCGGAGCGAGTCTTCCGCGAATCGCGCGACCGGGTCGCCGATCGCCCGCAAGGTCCCCGTTTTCAAGTCGGCCAATCCGCCGACGTGGTCGATCACTTCGCCCGTGAAGGGATTTTCGAACAGACCGTTGATCGTGAAATCCCGGCGGTTGGCGTCTTCCGGGGGATTGGAAAATTCGACCGAAGACGGCCGTCGTCCGTCGTGGTAGCTGCCGTCGGTGCGAAACGTGGCGACTTCGACGTGAAATCCCCCGTGCCGGACGATCACCACGCCGAAATGCGCGCCGACCACGTTCGATCCGGGAAACAGCCGCAGCACTTGGTCCGGCGTGGCCGAAGTGGCGATGTCGTAGTCTTTCGGTTCCTTGCCCAGCAAATGGTCGCGCACGCAGCCGCCCGCGAACAGCGATTCGAATCCGGCGTCGGTCAAACGTCGGGCGACTTCAACGGCGGCGGTGCGGGCGGGCATGCTGGATTTGAAATTGGAGATTTGAAATTTGAGATTCGGAAGAAGCCCGGAGTGTTGGTCTCTTCCCAATCCGAAATCCGCAATCCGAAATCCGCAATCGGAATTACTTGGCAGAGCCACGATTGCCTTTTGAATGAGCGGACTTTGTATCCGCCCCTTCACCATTGGTTCTGGTTGGCTTCCGCGTTTCTCCTTGGCGCGTGCATCGGTTCGTTTCTCAACGTGGTCATTTACCGGTTGCCGCTCGGGCTTTCGGTGAACGAACCGAAGCGGTCGTTTTGTCCGAAGTGCAAGAGCGCCATTCCGCTGCGCCGGAACATTCCTTTGCTGAGCTGGTTGCTGCTCCGGGGAAAATGCCACGATTGCAAGGCGTCGATCCCGTTTCGGTATTTTGGCGTCGAGCTGCTCACCTCGCTTTTGTTCGCCGCCGCCTGGTGGTGGTTTCCGCCGCAGGTCGCGCCGTTTTTGTGGGTGATGCTGGCTTTGCTGGTGGCGATCACGTTCATCGACGCCGAGCATTTGATCATTCCGACCGAACTGACTTGGGCGGGTTCCGTGGTCGGGTTGATCGCCTGCGCGGTGTGGCCCAAGCTGTCGCAGTTGGCGGTGACCGGGAACTTCACTTGGCTCGCCGGCGTGAAGCATTCGGCCATCGGTTGGGCGGCTGGCTTTTTCGGTCTGTGGGGCGTGGTGGAGCTAGGCAAACTCGCCTTTGGAAAGCTGGACCGGAAGTTCGAAACGGCGGTCGCTTGGCAGGTAAGGGAAGGCAAGGGAGAGGAGGATCCGCTGGAGTTCACGCTCGGCGAGGAAACGATCACCTGGTGGGACATTTTCTCCCGCAAGACGGACCGGTTGTTGCTCGATACGGAATCCATCGTGGTGGATGGCGAGGCATTGGCCGGCGGACAATTGGTCGTGCGGGAAACCGAATTTCAATTGCCCGACGGCACGATCAAGGCGTTCGAGGACATCCGTTCGCTCGAAGGCACCGCCGTCCGTGCGGTGATTCCGCGCGAAGCCATGGGCATGGGCGACATTCATCTGCTCGGCATGATCGGCGCTTTCTTCGGATGGGGCGGCATGTTTTTCACCCTCTTCGCCGCTTCGCTCTACGCCATCGTCGCAGCGCTGATCGGTCGCATCGGCTTCGGCAAGGCGCTCCCATTCGGCCCTTATCTCGCCTTGGGTGGCGTGACCTGGGCCTTCGGCGGCTGGAAACTATGGGAGTGGTATTTGGGATTTCTCCTGTGAGTAGGATGCCTCACCTTCCCGCGGCGATCTTGGCGTTGGCCTGGGCCAGCTCGGTTTTCAGCCGGGTGATCTGTTCCTGAAGCGCTTGGTTGTGTTTTTCGGCGGTTTCGGTCGCGGATTTCTGCCGGGCGATTTCCTGGTTTTTCGCCGTGAGTTCCCCCTCGAACCGCCTTGCCCGGTTGGCGATGATTTCGGCCTGATCTTCCAGTCGATCGGCCAGGACCATCAAAGATTCCTCCCGGGGAGCGGGTGAGGTCTTCATCCGGCGCAGCGCGTTCGCCAGGAGCATTCCCAACAGCACGCAAACCAGAAAGCCCAACACCAGCACCGTAGGGGAAAACGGCTTGGGTTTCGCGGCCGTCGCCGGATCCGAGATGGTTTCGGTTTTCAAGGGCGGCTCAATCGATGGGTCAGGATTTTCCGGCATGATGGGTGGACGTGTGGTTCTCAAACGTCGGTGCGGATGATCTCCAGAAATTGTTCCGGGTGATCGAGAACGTACTGCGGTTGTTCGGCGGAGAGCGATTCGCGCGAGTTAAAACCCCACGTGACTCCCGCGACGGGGACGCCGGCTTTTTGCGAGGCCTTCAAATCGCGGATTTCATCGCCTACGTAGAGCATTTCCTGCGGTCGCAGGGAGAAGGTTTTGCAGATCGCCCGGAGATGCCGCGATTTGCCGGTCAACTTCGAGGTCGACGAAATGAAATCGAACAAACCGCGGATGCCGTGGGCTTCGAGGAAAAGTTCCACGTTTTCGGAGGCGTTCGAAGTCAGGATGCCGAAGGACTGCACGCGAGGACGCAGGATGGGCAGGATTTCCCCCATGCCTTGGATCAATGGCAGGCTGGCGATATTGCCGCGCAGAAGGCGCGTGCCTTTCGCGAGCAACATCGGCACGCGACGGCTGGGAATCCCCAAATGATCGAGCAGATCCTTGAGCGACAAGTGCCGTAGTTGGGGAAGCTCGTCCTCGTGGACTTCGCGGAGCTTATAGTCCGCGGCCATGCGATTGTAGATTTTGCGCGTCTCTTCAAGCGTGTCGGCAAGTGTGCCGTCGAAGTCGAAGATGAGCGTGCGATAAATCATGAGATGTCAGAAGAAAACCCACCTTGGCAACCGGGTCAATGTTGGAGGATCACTCCATTTGAAAAGAAACGACCGCAATGGATGCCAAGAGTTTTTCGCCGTAAAGAGGCGCGAGAGGACGCAAAGACAAAATCCTAATTCCTAAACGGAGAGGAAGAACCAGATGCGAGATCGAATGCCGCTTGATCTGCGCTCCACTCGATGGAAGCCGATCATTTCCACTTTTGCGATTTTTCCGCCTTTTTGCGGCTAGAAATTCCCCTTGGGTCGCCGATGACGCGAGGACTGCATAAAAAAATCCCGGCAGGGCGAGGCCTCTGCCGGGATGGGAAATGATGGAAACGACCGCTTACCAGGTCTGGGTGCGGGAATGACCGAAGTGGGTTTCGAAGCCCAGTTCCGGCGGGAATTCCGAGAGACCATCGGACGGATTCATTTCGATCCGGTTGTCTTCGCCGCAACGCTCGTACGGCGGCTTGAAGGTGCCGCGATAGGTCGGGCAGGTGAAGGTCAGCACTTCGTAAAAGCCATAACCCAAACGGCGGAGGCCGCGGTGGGTGCCATCCACGATGCCATAGGACCATTCCGCCTTGCGGCCGAATTGATCCTGCTTGCGCACCATTTGCTCCGGAATCTCCATGAAACCATAGAGAATGTTGCTAAGACCGCGGCCGAGTTTGCGGGTCGAGGTGTAGGTGGAACCGGGAGGCGCCTGAATGTCCGCGTGGGCGATTCCGCCGAGAGCGGCGAACGCGGTGGCAAGAACGAGGAGTTTTTTCATGCTGGGAAAAAGTTAGGTAACCGGTGGCTGGGTTGCAACGGGATTTTTGAACTCCGTGGCGGTTATAGACCGAACGAAAGAACCCGCAGAATGCCCGGGGTCGCCCGGAGCTGTTCGAGTAGGGAAACCGGTGGTTCCGAATCCACTTCGATCACGGTGACGGCTTTCGTGCGGTCGGCTGTGCGGCTGAGCGACATATTGGCGATGTTGACGCCCGCGGTGCCCAGGGCGCCGCCGACAGTGCCGACGATGCCAGGGCGGTCGTCGTTTTCGACGAACAAGAACTGGCCCGCAGGGCTGGTTTCGACGTTGTGACCGGCGATGTGCACGATGCGCGGGGCTTTGCCGAAGAAAGTGCCGGCGACCGTGCAGACTTCGTCACCTTTGATCGCGGAAACCTCGACCAGTTCCGTGTAATTGGTCGAAAGGGCGACGGTCGACTCGGTGATGCGCAGGCCGAGCGATTTGGCCACGGCCGGGGCGTTGACGAGATTGACCTGGGCTTCGTGGTGCGCGCCGGCGAGGTAGCCGGTGAGCACGGTGCGGGTGACGAGTTCGGTGTCGAGTTCCGAAACCCGGCCGAGGTAGGAGACGCGGATGGCGTCGGCCTGAGCGGGACCGATTTTCGAAACCAGCTTGCCGAGGGCGCTGGCGAGGTCGAGGTACGGCCCGACGCTTTCGAGTGTCTTAGCGTCGAGATTCGGCATGTTCACCGCGTTGCGGATTTCGCCGCTGACGAGGAAGTCTTTGACCTGATGGGCGACTTCAATGCCGACGTTTTCCTGGGCTTCCGCGGTGGAGGCGCCGAGGTGAGGGGTGAAGACGGTCTTTTTCGCACCGAAGAGCGGGTGATCGGCCGCTGGCGGCTCGACTTCGTAGACGTCGAGCGCGATGCCGGCGAGGTGGCCGGAGTCGAGAAGCTCCTTGGCGGCGGCTTCGTCCACCAGACCGCCACGGGCGCAGTTCACGATGAGCGCGCCCTTGTTCATCAAGGAAATCCGGGTGCGGTTCAGGATGTGCTGGGTTTCGTCGGTCAGCGGGATGTGGAGCGTGACCACGTCGGCGCCTGTGAGCGCTTGGTCGGCGGTTTCCGCGAGCTCGACCTTGAGGGCCTGGGCGCGGGCGGTGGTGAGGAAGGGGTCATAGGCGACGACTTGCATGCCGAAGGCCTGAGCGCGCTTGGCGAACTCGGTGCCGATGCGGCCCATGCCGAGGATGGCGAGGCGCTTGCCGTGCATTTCCACGCCTTCGAACGATTTGCGGTCCCATTTGCCGGCGATCACCGTGGCGTGGGCCTGCGGGATGTTGCGGGCGAGGGAGAGCATCAGCGTGAAGGCATGCTCGGCGGTGGAAATGGTGTTGCCGCTGGGGGTGTTCATCACCACCACGCCGTGGTCGGTGGCGGCATTGCGGTCGATGTTGTCCACGCCGACGCCCGCGCGACCGATCGCCTTGAGGTTTTTCGCCGCGGCGAAAACTTCGGGCGTCACCTTGGTTTGGGACCGGACGACAAGGCCGTGATAATCGCCGATGATGGCGAGCAATTCGTCGGGCTTGAGACCCGTGTTGACATCGACGGCGATCTCCGGGGCGGAGCGCAAAGCGTCGACACCTTTTTCCGAAATCGGGTCCGAAACGAGCACGCGGTAGGTTGCCATGAGGCGCGTCGTGTAACTCCCGGGGCGGCGGCTGGCAAGGGTAGGGTGCTTCTTGTTGGGGAAAGTCTCCGCTGAAACGCCCGTGTCAGGTTTCGGGAACGAGGGCGGCGCTCTTGACGTTCGCCGGGCGGGGCGAAAACATCCGGCCGATGTCCGATTCCACCCGCACCTTTTCCAGTCCGATGCTCGATGGCCCCGACCGCGCGCCCAGCCGCGCGATGCTTTATGCGGTCGGTTTCGAGAAAGAGGATTTCAAGAAGCCGATCATCGGCATTGCTTCCACATGGAGCCAGGTCACGCCCTGTAACGTCCACATCGACAAACTCGCCCTGGAGTCCAGCAACGGGGCCAACGCCGCCGGCGGCAAGGGTGTGATTTTCAACACCATCACCATCTCGGACGGCATCTCGATGGGCACCGAGGGGATGAAATACTCGCTCGTCTCCCGCGAAGTGATCGCCGACTCGATCGAGACGGTGGTCGGTTGCGAAGGCATGGACGGCTTCGTCGCGATCGGCGGCTGTGACAAAAACATGCCCGGTTGCGTGATGGCGATGGCCCGCATGAATCGCCCGTCGGTCTTCGTTTACGGCGGCACGATTCTGCCCGGCTGCGCCACGATCAAGGGCGAGAAAAAGGATCTCGATATCGTTTCCGTGTTCGAAGCGGTTGGTAAACATGCCAACGGCGAATACAGCGACGAGGAACTCGACAAGGTGGAGTCTTGCGCGATTCCCGGTCCGGGTTCATGCGGTGGCATGTACACCGCTAACACCATGGCGTCCGCCATCGAAGCGCTCGGTATGTCGCTGCCCAACAGCTCGGCCCAGGCCGCGATTTCCGACGACAAGATGCGCGATTGCTTCGACGCCGGCGCCGCGGTGGTGAACCTTCTCAACCTCGGCATACGCCCGCGTGACATCATGACGAAGGAAGCCTTCGAGAACGCGATCACCGTGTTGATCGCCCTTGGCGGTTCGACCAACGCGACGTTGCACCTTCCGGCGATGGCGCATGCGGCGGGCGTCGACATCACAATCGATGACTTTGAGCGAATCGGAAAAAATGTTCCCGTGTTGGCCGACCTCAAGCCCTCGGGCAAATACGCGATGGCCGATCTCGTTCGGATCGGCGGGACCATGCCGTTGATGAAGATGCTGCTCGAGGCCGGCCTCTTGCACGGTGATTGCATGACCGTGACCGGTCGCACGCTGCGCGAGAACATCGAAAAGTTCGCCAAGCCCTATCCGGAAGGCCAGGAGATCATCCGCCCGCTTTCCAATCCGATCAAAAAGGACAGCCATCTGCGTATCCTTTACGGCAACCTTGCCGAAGGCGGCGCCGTGGCGAAGATTTCCGGCAAGGAAGGCGAAGTCTTCTCCGGCAAGGCCCGCGTGTTCGAATCGGAGGATTCCGCGATGAAGGCGATCCTCGCCAAGCAGATCAAACCGGGCGAAGTGATCGTCATCCGCATGGAAGGACCGAAAGGTGGTCCCGGCATGCGCGAAATGCTTGGGCCGACCAGCGCGGTGATGGGCCTCGGTCTCGGCAAACAGGTCGCGCTGATCACCGATGGTCGTTTCTCCGGCGGCAGCCACGGTTTCGTAGTGGGTCACATCACTCCGGAAGCGTTCGTCGGCGGCACGATCGCGCTGCTCAAGGACGGCGACGAAATCACCATCGACGCGGTGAAAAATCGCATCGACGTGAAACTCGACGCCGCCGAGCTAGAAAGCCGTCGCGCGGCCTGGAAGCAACCCGAGCCGCGTTACCGTCGCGGCGTGTTGGCCAAGTATGCGAAGCTCGTCACTTCCGCCAGCGAGGGCGCGGTGACCGACAAAAATCTTTGATCCGCCCTACGACTTCCTGAACGCGAAAAGGGCACCGGTGTTTGACCGGCGCCCTTTTCTTTCGGATGGAATCGAATCCCGCTTATTTGCCCGTGGCTTTCAGCAACTGCTCGGGCTTGAGAGCGGAGTTACTGAAGCGGACTTCGTCGATGCTGCCCGTCACGTAGTCGGTCGGTTTTTTACCGTATTGTCCGCGACCGATCGTCCAGGGGCTGAAGGACTTGGGTTTCATCAGACCGGTATAGCCCTGGGTTTGGCCCACGTTCTTGCCGTCGACATAAAGAGTGAGAGTGCCTTCCTTGGAGTCGCCGACCGCGGCCAGATGATACCACATGCCTTGTTGGGGTACGAACGAGCTTTTGACTTCGCAGGTCTTGCGCTCGGTGGTGATGACCGCCACGCGGAAGGTACCCCCACTGATCTGTCGATTTTGGTCACCAGCCGGGGCCGTTAGCTGGAGATAAAACAGTCCGAAATTGCCTTCGGTATCCGTGGGCGAACCGGCATCGCGCCCGACGAAGGTTTGCCAGTTCTTTATGTTGTTCTTCAGGTCGTCGACCTTCACGAACGCTTCCACGGTGAAATCCTGGAAGATCGCATTGTTCAGGCCGGCTTGGGAGTTCAGTACATATTCGACGTTATCCCCGTTGTGGAATTGAGCCGACAGGATGTTGGATCGGCCGTCGACGTTGGAGAAAGCGACATTGGCGTTGTAGGTGGGCTTCCCGGCCTTGACCTGAAAATCGCCGCCTTTCTTGGTGAAATCCGGCACAATTCCTTCGGTCGCGTAGCCCAAGGTTTGATTCGGAGCTCCCTCGTCGAAACGGTAGTAAGCGACGGTCGCGGCGGGCACGGGGACCTCTTTGGCTTGAGCGACCGGCGGGACGGGTTTGGCGGCGGCGGTGTTCTCCGTCTTCTTGTCCTTCATGACCAAGCTCACGGCCGCGACGGCGATGCCGGCGACTACCACCCCACCCACCGCGATCAACGCGAGGGGGCTTTTCTTGGGTTTTGGTTGGGTCGGAGCCGCTTGATGAGCTGGAACGGCAGGCGTGGGGGCTGGGGCCGGAACTGGTGACGGACGCGCGGCAACAGGTTGAGCGGCTGGAACCGCGGGCGCAGGAGAAGCGGGTTTCGCCGGAGCGGCGGCTGGAGTCGCTGTAGCAGGGGTTGAGGCTGCTGCGGCAGGAGCTGGAGACACAGCGGCAGCCGCTGGAGCCGGAGAAGCCGCTGGAGCCGGAGAAGCCGCTGGGGCGGAGGCTGGAGAAGCCGCGGCGGCCACAGGTGTCGCGGAGGACTCTTGGGCCGGGGCGCTCGACGTGGGTTTTTCGCCCAGGAGAGGCGGAACCCAGGCGATTCCCGTTTTGCCTGCGGAACCGGCGGCTTTCAAGAGACCGAGGGTGCAAGCCGGAAGTTGGGCGTTGACCGCTTCGCCCGTGACACCCAGTTGCGCGCAGAGGGCGGAGACGTCGACCGACCAGATCGGCAGATCCACCGATTGCGCGACGCCCCGGGCGAACCACGCTTGATGGACGGGCAAGTTGAGCAATCCGAGCGCGGACGGTTTGGTGCCCAGGGCCGCGAGGCCGATGAGCAACTGGTCACGCAGGCGACCGGCGATATTGCCCGCCAAATCGCCGAACTCGTAGGCGTTGTTGAGGAAAAGTTTGGCCGCGGCGGTGCGGAACTTGAGGCCCAACTCCGCCTGGACCGCGTCGAAAATGTGATTGAACCCGATGGCGAGCGTATGGGTCTTCTCCACGCCCGAGGCGGAAACCAACCAAAGTTGGGAGTCAGTCTCGTTCAATTGCCACAAGGCTATGCGGCTATCGGGAGTGTTTTTGAGCGCGCTCACCGCGGCGCCCAGTTGGGCGGGCAGGGCGAAACTGACGGCTTGTGGGGCCAGTCCGAGGGCCGAAAGCTGTTCGTTGGCGGCTTCCACCACGGACATTTGCGCTCCCGCCAGGATCCAGTTGGAGGATTGCTCTTCGGCCGGCGCCAAGCCGGTGGTCGCGTCGCAGGCGATGGCGGCAGCCGTTGCGCCAAAGGTATTGCCAGCTTTCGCCGCGAAAGAGAGCAGATCGGCCGAGGTGCGGATCGAAGCCGCCTCTTCTTCCGAGGAAAGCCGGGCGAATTGATTTTTGGGTGCCAGCAACGCCAACGCAACGGGGGCTCCCTGATGTTCGGCGACAAAGCCCGCCACGAGATCCTTGGCTTCCGGAGAAAAATCGCGGCAAGCGGTCAACCGATCCCCGGCCAGAACGGCGATTTGAAGCGAGTAAGGCGAAAGTTCGACGATGAGTTTTTTATTCAGGGACATGGATAGCGATAGACTGGAAAATGGGCGGGAGACGAGGGGTTTAACGTTCGACGTCGAACATCGATTTCATGCTTTCTCGGAAATGCTTCACCTTGGAATCAAGCTCATTTTGTTTGGCCGCCAGGGATGCGGCCTCCACTTCAAGGGCTTCCTGATCGGCGGCAAGCTGCAATTTTGACCGTTGAAGCTGCGCGGCTTCGTTTTTCAAGCGTGCCGTGGTGACTTCGGCCTCCGCTTCGATTTCATCCAGCTCTTCCTTACGGCGCTGCAGTTGGGCTTGAGCCTCTTCGTTCGCGGCTTGGATTTCGGTTACGGCGAGTGCTTCGGCTTCGAAACGGATTCGCTCCGCTTCGAGTTCCTTTTTCAGCGCGGCGAGGCGCGCTTGTTCCGCGGTGACTTCGCCTTCCCGGCGTTCGGTATCTTGATTCTTACGGTCGAGCTGTGCTTCGCGCTCGGTGGCTTGTTTCTCGTGAGCCGCACGGGTTTCGCGAAGGGACTTTTCTTCCGCCTCCAGGCGCTTTCCGGTCTGCTCGAGTTCGCCTTGCCGTTTTTCCAATTCGGCCTGCGTCTTGCGTAGCTCGGCCTCGCGCTTTTCCAACGCGGCCTGGCGTTCCGCATGGGCCTTGAGAGCGGCTTCGGCTTCCGCTTTGGCGCTGGCGAGTTTGGCGGATTCCGCCTGCAATTGAGCGCGCTCCGTCTCCAAATCCTTGCGCAACTTGGCGACTTTCGACTCTTCGGAAACGACGGCTTTCTCCCGGCTCTCCAACTCGTTTCGTTTGCGCGACAGTTCGCCTTCCCGTTCCGTGATCTGTTGGGTTTGCGCGGCAACCGAATCGCGTAGCGACTTCGACTCCGCGGCCAGTTTTTCTTCGCCTTGGCCGAGTTCCTTTTGTCGCTTGTTCAAGCCGACCTCGAGTTTCCGCAGTTCCGCCTCGCGCTGTTCGGCGGCCGCTTCGCGTTCCGCATGTTGCTTGAGCGAAGTTTCGGCTTCGGCTTTCGCAGCCTGCAAGCGAGTCGAATCCGCTTCGAGGCGGGCTTGGTCGGTTTCCAGCTTTTTCTGGATTTTGCCGACGCGCATCTCTTCGGCGGCGATGGCTTGTTCGCGGGTATCGAGTTCCGTCCTTTTGCGGGCGACTTCGCCTTCGCGGTCGGTGACTTTTTGCGTTTGAAGAGCAAGCGTGTTGCGAAGCGATTTCGCTTCCGCGGCGAATTTTTCTTCGCCTTGGGCGAGGTCGGCCTGCCGTTTGTTCAACGAAGCTTCCAGCTTGCGGAGCTGGCCTTCACGCTGATCGCAAGCGGCTTCGCGCTCCGAGGCATTCTTAAGCGCGGCGTCCGTTTCGGCCTTCGCGGCTTGCAGCCGGATCGAATCGGCTTCGAGACGGGCTTGATCGGTTTCCAGTTTTTTCTGGAACTTGCCGACGCGCACTTCTTCCGCCGCGACCGCTTGTTCGCGGGTATCGAGATCGGTTTGCTTGCGGGCGACTTCGGCCTCCCGCGCGGTGACTTTTTGTGTCTGCGCCGCCAGCGCTTCGCGCTGGGATTTCTCTTCGGCGGCGAGTTTTTCTTCGCCTTGCTTCAGTTCTTTCTGCCGCTGCGAGAGTGAAACTTCAAGTTTGCGCAGTTCGACTTCTCGTTTTTCGACGTGGGCTTCGCGTTCGGTCTGATGCTGGATCGTCGCTTCGGCCTCCGCCTTGGTGGCTTGAAGGCGGACGACGTCGGCGTCGTAACGCGCGCGATCGATTTCGAGTTTTTTCTGAAGCTTCCCGATGCGGGATTCTTCCGAGGCAAGCGATTGCTCGCGGGTCTCGAAGTCGCCGAGTTTGCGGGACAGTTCGTTTTCGCGGTCGGTGATCTTCTGCGTCTTCGCAGCCAAGGCCTCGCGAGCCGCTTTGTCTTCGGCTGCGAATTTTTCTTCCTTTTCGGCAACTTCCTTTTGCCGCTTTTCGAGTCCGGCCTCGAGTTGACGGAGTTCACCCTCGCGTTTCCCTAATGCGGCTTCGCGTTCGGAGTGACCTTTGATGGCGACATCCACCTCGGCTTTGGCACCTTCCAATCCCGCCGCATCGGCGTCGATGCGGGCGCGTTCGGCTTCGAGCTCTTTCTTGAGCTTCGCGATCCCGGCTTCCTCCGCGACGATCGCTTGAGAACGCGCTTCCAGCTCGGCGAGTTTGCCGGGAAGGCTCTGTTCTTGTTCGGCGATTTGTTTTCCGCGGGCCTCAAGCTGGCTCGCGGCGTCTTCGATTTCTTTCCGGCCTTGGCCGAGTCCTTCTTCAGCTGCCTGAAGCTCCGCTTGGCGCCGGGCCAATTCCGCTTCGCGCTCGGAATGCCCTTTGATCGCGGCATCGGCTTCGTTTTTAACCGCTTCCAATCCCTTGGCATCGGCTTCGAGACGAGCGCGGTCCTCTTCCAGAGCTTTCCTCAATTCCGCGATCCGCCCTTCTTCGGCGGCCACGGCCGCTTCACGAGCTTCGGCTTCGGCGAGTTTGCGAGAGAATTCGTCGCCTTGTTCGGCCGCCTCTTTCGTGCGATTGGCGAACTCGTTCTTGATCCGCGCCAATTCTTCTTCCCGTTTGGCGAGCCCGGCTTCGGATTCCTTCAGTTGGGCTTCGCGCTGAGCGAGCGTCGACTCCCGTTCCGAATGGCCCTTGATCGCGGCGTCGGCTTCGTTTTTCGCGGCTTCCAAACCGCTCGCATCCGCCTCAAGGCGTGCCCGTTCGGCTTCCACCGCTTTGCGCAGCTCGGCCACGCGCGCTTCTTCGGCAGCGAGGGTTTGCTCGCGGGAATCCGCTTCGGATTTGCGATGCGCGAGTTCTTCTTCGAGTTCGGCGGTGCGTTTTGTTTTTTCCGAAAGTGCTTCCCGCAGCGATTGATCGCCTTCGGAAAGTTCCTTCTGCCGTTCGTCCAAGCCGGCGGCGAGTTTACGCAACTCCGCTTCGCGTTCGGCGAGCGCGGCTTCCCGTTCGGCATGGCCTTTGATCGCGGCTTCGGCCTGCGCCTGAGCCGATTTCAACTCAATCGCCTGCGCTTCGATGCCGGCGCGCTCGTTTTCCAGTTCGGATTGGGCTTGTTGAGTTTCCGCGCGGAGCTTGGCAAATGCGGCTTCTTTTTCGGCGAGCGCGGCACGGGCTGACTCGAGCTCGGCACGGGCTTGGGTCAGTTCCTGACGGTCGGGATCGAGTGATTTCTCCCGCCCAGCCAGTTCGGCTTTCGCCTGAGCCAGCTTGGCGCGATCCGCCTCCATACCCATCAGCGCCTGAGCGTAGGATTCACGTTCGGCATTGAATTTGGCCTCGCGCGCGGCCAATGCCTTGGCCCGCTCGTCAAACTCCTTCGATCGCTGATCCGCTTGGGCTTCGGCCTCGGCTCGTTTCGTCTTTTCTTCCTGAAGCTGGCGGTTCAACCGCGCGCATTCTTCATTCAGAGCCTTCAACTGGCTGTCATCGGCACGGCTCGCCGGTGTCGGTTCTTCCGGCGAGTAGGAAGTTTCTCCCGCGAGGAAAAGCGTGATTTCCGACCGGGCGTGCTGGGCGACGCTCTCCGTTCGGCTTTCCAGCCGCGGTTGAAGCAGCTCGGTAATCCGCGCGAAAAGATCGCTGAGATTGACCGGCGGATGGAAAAAGTCGCGCACTCCGAAGCGGATCGCTTTGACGATCAGCTGGACCTGCGGCTTATCGGTAAGCATCAAGATCGGCAGAGTCGCCTGGTGCTCACGGACATTTTCGACAAAAACGAGCGGGTCGCCTTCGAGTTCCCGTCCGTCGAAAAGAATCAGGTCAAAGGTTTCCGTCTGAAGAGCCAACGCTAGCTCTTGGGGACTGGCGATCAGCCGGATATGGAATCCGGTTTCGACGGCGACCAGAACCTTGGCGTCGAAGACGCCAGGTCCGGTCCGGACGAGTAACATGCGGGCTGACACGGAATGAAAGGGATGGCTGATGCCTATGGGGGCTTTATCAAAATGGCGGCTGGAATGACCGTGGCAACTACAATCCTACAGGTTTGCCAATCATTCCACAGGGAGAGCTTTGGGAGGGAGGACGCCGCCGATCTCGTTTTGCAGGGGGGCGGGCTCGGAAGTGACTTTAAGCGGGCGGAAGGATTCCGAATGAGTATCGACCCGGAATTGGAGCTCCATCAGATCGCGGTTGGTTTCCGCCACCTGATCGCGAAGTTCCTGATTTTGCTGCCGGACGGCTTTCAGCTCATCGACGAGGGAGGAAAAGAATTCCCGCTCGCTCTTGCCTGGACCGGACTCCGTTTTTGCCACGACCGGAGGAGCGGGCGGCGGAGTAGGGGCGACGGGAATCTCGACACGCGCGGGTGCCAACGTTTCCGCGGGTTTGGCCGCAATCGTTTCGCTCGGTCGCTGAGAGGGTAATTTTCCCGCGAGGGCGACCAATTGTCTGACCGACCACCAATGCGTGGCTCCAGCTCCGAGCATGCCGGTAAGCGCGATGGAACAAATGACAGGAACGACGGAGGCTTTCATCGCTTTCTGACTGGCTGCTGAATGTCCTTGGGTGTCGGAAGATCGGAAAGGGGAGCGGCTGCTTCAGCCGCGGGTGCGGGAAGGGAAACCAATAACTGTTGGAGATGGTCGATGGCTTGGCCCATCCGCTTGGAGCTTTCGTCCAATTGTTCGATGGAAGTTGAGAGAATCGAGCCCAAGGTGCGTGTTTGTTGGTAACCTAGGGAGGGATCAAAACCCGGTTCGCTGACACTGAACAAGCTTGTTCCGTTGGCCCCGGCCGTTAGGACGTGCGGTTTGATGCTCAGGGAAATGCTGGTTCCGGGAGCAAGTTCGACCTCCTTGACGAAGGCGGGTGCGTTTCCGGATGTGTCCAGCGCCCAGCCTGAGGGCGGGGTCGAAAGAGGCTTGGCGGGGAAGGGGGCGAGAAGTTTGACCTGCTTGGGATCGACGGGAGTCTCGCCCGCTTGCAAGGTTTCCACCCGGACGGCGACGCCTTTTTGCGGATCCTTTTTCTCCGTCACGGGAGTGACCGCAACCAACCCGGTCGGTTCCGATGGCTTTGGAGATGGCTTTTCCGCCGCTGCGGCGTCGGTTTTTTTCGGAGGTGCGATGGGTTTGCCTTCGTCCTCAAGAACCACGGTGACCTCGCGGCGAGGTTTTCCGCCGGTGGTATCGCGCAAGATTTCAAACAACGCGTCTTCGCCGGGTTCCGACGGCGATTCAGCCACGGCGACCCAAGGAGCGCATGCGAGGGCGCAAAACGATACGAGAAGCGGACGTTTCATTGACCGTTGGGATTAAGACGAATGGCTTCGGTGGTGTCCAACGCCGATGGCTGCGGCGAACCGTTTGCCTCATCTTGATTGGCCGGCAGCGAAGGGCTGTCGGCTCGCAGCACACCGCTGGGGATGGACCGGTTGATCAGATGATTCCAGGCGTCCAACAACACGATGCCTTCCGCGCGCAAGGTCCGGTTTTTTTCCTGATAATCGGCGAGCTTGCCCAGAAGTTCACGGGCCTGCGCGACTTCCGCGGGGCTCCAGCGCAAATTGCGGCTGCGATAGAGCACGGGCACTTCGAATTCCAAGCGATTCCGTGCCCCGCCCGGGGCTTCCGCAATCAAGACGTGCTGAATCCGCAAATTGGTTTCCTCGAAGACGTTGGCACCGGTTTTGCCGACCGCTTTGCGTGGCGCGGCAGCGGATGGAGCGGCGTCGCCCGGCAGTTTCTGGCTGGAAGGCGCGAGCGTCAAACTCGCGGGGGCGACGGGTTTTTCAACCGGCGCTTGCGGCACGGGAGCCGGAACGGGGACGGACGGTGCGGCGGCGAGCGGTTTTTCCTCAGTCGTGGCGGGCGTCGCTACTGGTGAAACAGGAGCGGTTTCGACGATCACCGGTTTGGTGAGATAGAGGTAACAAAACAGGCCCGCGACGCAGGTGCTCAAAAGGAGGAGAAAGGGATAGGCGCCCGACCCGGGACCGTTTTTCCGCCGGTTGGAGAACGCATCATGCGTTCCGGATGAAGCGCCGCTGAGGACGGCTGCTCCAAAGGATTCCGGGACGCTCCCGTCTGCTGGAAGAGGATTCATGGCGAAGTGGAAGGTGCCGGGCGACCGGCCGGGAAGTTCGCCGGAGAGGTTGCGGTGCCTTCGACCGCGATTGCATGGGTGACAACCGTTTGGTCCGAAACTCCCGGGAACGCCGTGATGGTGAGGAATTCTCGGCTGAGCCGCAAGTGGCGAAGCAATCCGCCATTTCGGCTCAATGCCTGGACGCCGGGAATGATCTCGATCGCGCCATTCGCTCCTTTTTGGCTGCCGATGCCATCCGAGCGGTAAATCTCGAAGGTCGTGCGGGCGTCTTCATCGTCTTCCGCGGTAATGCGGACTTCGACGCCATCGGTAAACACGTGAAAGACCATCGGCTTGATTGCGATGGGAATCGAGCGCGTGCCGTTGAGCTTCACGCGGGACCGGAGCAGGTAATCGCCAACATGCCGGAACTCATCCGCGCGGGCCAACTGGCTCGACGCCAACCACAGGCATCCCAGCGATGTCAGAAGGCCTTTCATTCACCTGCGTCCCACAACGAGTCGCTGCTGCTGCCTGAAGGATCATAGACTGCATTACCCAAGGTCAGGACGGGAGGCGAAACCGTCACGTTGATTCCCAGCTCGTCGTCGTCCAACGAAAGAACCGTGGGCATGACGCCCGGATTGTTCGGCAAATAGGGGATCAGATTCGCGCTCGTGAGAGACGTGACCGCCGTCGTGGGGTGATCTGCGAGGTACATGCGTTGAGCGGCATACACGCCTCGCAGTTGCTCCGCCGCCTCCTTGCCGGCCTTCCATTCTTTAATTTGGCTGCCAAAATATAGACTGGTGCTCATGAGTGCCAGCAATACGCAGATGACAATCGAAATCTCGATGAGTGTCGCGCCCTGGTGGAAGCGTCGGGTAGGGGATTTCATGATACGCCTTGTTAATTTTTGAGTAACTTCATCGCGTCGATCAGGTTGGCCCTGACTTGCGGGTTATCCCACAGCGATTTCAGCCAAGCCAGGATGAAGAAGGCTGCCACCATGGCCACGATCTTCCATGCGATCCACCAAGTAAGAGATTTATCCTTCGGGGCTAGAAACGGAACAAACCACGCTTTGCGTTCGACCACCCGAGTGGTGAACATTTGGTTGTCGTCTTTCAGCCGGGTGATCAAGGCGTCGGCATGTTTGGAGCGCCTGGCAATGAAGCGATGACGATATTTTGAAGCAGCCGTTTCGGGCATGAGCTCATGGCGAATGCCTGCGGGAATTTCCACAGGCGGCCGCAATGTGTAGATGTGCGTTTCATGCACGAAACGCTCTCGAAGCCAGCGATCAAAACGGGTGAGCTGCATGAGGGTTAAATGCCGCCCTGCATCATCTTCGGTCCCATCAGGAAGATCGGCAGGAAGGTTCCGATGAACACCGCGGCGATGAGACCGACGGCGATCAGCAATACCAGGAAATTGATGGATGCGGTGAAAGTGGCCATGTGGTTTTCCGCATCTTCTTCATACATGGTCGTGAGCATCTCCAACTGGTTATCGATCGAGGCAGATTTTTCGCCAATCGCCAGCATGTGGACGACCTGCGGGTCGACGGACGTGTATTTCGAGAACGCGGTCGAAAGCGGTACACCGGAATTCTCGTATTTGTCCGCCGCCTCGCGAAGCTCTCCATAAAAGGGGGTGCCTTTGACACTGTTGGCGGAAACGCGGATCGATTTCGCGAGGTTGATGCCATTGCCGTGCAATAGCTTGATCGTAGCGAGGAACGTCATCTGACGAACGCTCATGATCAGATTGCGAAGCAGGCGCCATTTGGACATGGCCAATCCCAAAATGACTGTGCGGATTTTTTCGGAGCGCCAGATTGCGATCGCAATACCCAGGATGGCCGAAATCACGACCGGCCAGATGTTCTGAACGATGTGGCTGATATTGAATGAGATCGCCGTCAAACCGTCCGGTTTTTGCCGGACTTGGGCGAGCATTTGCTCGACTTGAGGCACGATTTTGATCTGAGAAACGATAAAGGCGCCGATCAGGATGCTGATGACGACCGCCGGCATGACGGTGGCTTTGCGCAACGCTTTGGTGAAATGCAGTTCGTTTGTAAGCCTCTGTCCCAACGAACGAAAAGCTTCGTGAAGCTGGCCAGCGTCGGACCCCGCTTGAATCAAGCCCACGATCATGTCGCTGAACCGGCCGGTACGGCGGAAGGCTTCGTGGACGTTGATGCCTGCGTTGATGTCTTCCCGGATACGGAGCAGCGCATCAGCCATCGTTTTGTTGGGCAGGCCCTGACCGTAATATTTCAGGGCGTCCGCTGTGTTGATCTGGGCCCGCAACATCGAGCTGAGGCCGCGAAACATTTGCACCAGCTCCTTTTTCTTGAATTCCTTCGGTTTCGAAGATTTACCGAAGGTGATTCCTTTGGCTGGAGCCGCCATCCGCGAGGCTGGCAACGAAGAGGATTTGACGGATGTACCTGCGTTACTCATCGGAATAGGTCATGTCGATCACCTGGCTGATCGCGTGGAGGTCGGTTTTGCCCTCGCGCAGAAGACGAAGGCCACTGCGGCGGAGATTGGGCAGAGTGCCTTCTTCCTGAATCCGCAGTTCCAATTCGTAAGGGGAAATTTCGCCCTTGGACAACTGGTCGGATACTTTCGGAGTGATGGGGATGATTTCGAGAATGGCGGTCCGGCCGTTGTAACCGGTGTTGCGGCATTCCTGGCAGCCGCCGTGTTTGGCCGAGAAAACAGGAACGTCGGCCCAGGTATCATCCAAGCTGAAAGTCCGGCGATCGAGTTCGCCGATCCCGATCTGGATCTCCTTACAATAAGGGCAGAGCAGTTTGACCAGGCGCTGGGCACAAGCCGCTTTGAGCGTCTGGGCGATTTTCCAGCGTTCGATGCCGAGCTGCTCGAAACGCTCAATGATCTGTGAAGCACGCGGCGTGTGGATGGTGGTAAGAACCTTGTGGCCGGTGACCGCGGCTTCGATCGCGAGTTCCGCGGATTCAATATCGCGTACCTCACCCATGAGAATAATGTCCGGATCGCTTCGCATGAACGAAGCGATCATCGGCTTGAATTCCTTGGGGCTCTTGAGGTCGCAGTGCGTGATCCCGGGGACCTCGTCTTCGACCGGATTTTCGAGCGTCAGGATGTTGACTTCCGGACGATTGAGTTCGCGCAGGATGGCGTTAAGGGTCGTGGATTTACCCGAGCCGGTCGGGCCGGACATCACGATGATGCCGGCGGGGATTTTCATGACGCGCGCGAGTTCGAACAAAGTTTCGTCGTCAAAGGCCAGCGTCCCTTTGCCCAAGGTCACATTGATGTGGCTCTTGTCGAGCAGACGCATCGTGATGTGATATCCGCGGTAGGTCCGGTGACGTTCGTAACGGATATCGATCGGGCGATGGAAATAGGAGATCGTGAAACGGCCTGAAATACCGGGGGTCGTGTTGCGGATCTCGGTCGGCAATTTCATCAGATTCAGCAGGAACGCGTCCAGGCGGTCCTTGAGCTTCATCGGGATCTCGACCTTGTTTCCAAGGTCGCCGTCGACACGGTAGGTGTAGTAGAAAATTTCCTTCTCGACTTTGAAGTGGATGTCCGAAGCGCGCAGTTTCACCGCATCGGCCATGATCGTGGCGATCAACTGGGCCATCGGTTCGGAATACTCACTCGTGACATCGAAATCCCGGTGACCTTCGTCGAGATCCTCGACGTCGATCGCTTCCAGTTCCGATCGACTTGGGCCGCTATTGGTCGCCACCGATTCGATCGCACGGCTGATTTCCGAAGCGAGAGTGACCAGCTTGACGATTTCGAGGTCTGTGAATCGAGGCGCGAGGTATTCTTCCGCAAGCGGGCTCCAGGGATTGGCGACGGCAACGATCAGCTTGTTGCCAGGAGCTTGGCATAGTGGCGCGAAAAAGCCGCGGGTCATCACGGCCGGATCGCAATAGGCGTGGAGCGCCGAATCGCAAAATTCCGCGATTTTCGGGAAAAACGGAAGCCCGTTGATCTGGGCAACCGCCGCCATGAAGCTGTAGCGAGTGACGCGGTTGGCCACTTGATCTTGCGCCAGATCCGCAAAGGAAGAATCATGATCGGCCAGCGCCGTCATGATCCGGCGGCTGATCGATTCATTGAAGGCGATACCGTCGAATTCGATCATGGGAAAAATGGGTTAAGGGCGAAGCACGGGACGAATCAACCTTGCAAGGCGAAGTGCTTTCTCGTGAGGAACGCCCAGCTTTCATAGTCGAGTCTCGTCAGCGTCACGAAGGGCTTTACGCCGACCCGGTCTTCCATACAGCCGAGAATCTCTTCCGCGAGAATGGTCGAAGCGATCGGATTGATCGAGGCGATCCCGATCGCATCCGTGTCTTCGGCATAAATAACCGGCGTCAGCAACACCTTCGCAAGCTGGTGAAAATCTGGGAACGCCTCGTAAAAAGCGGTCGGAGTGATGAGTTTTCCTGCGAATGGAAACACCGGCGGATAAGGATTCATATCGGCCGCGACCGCGTCGGACAGCTTGAGAATCGCGGGTCCGAGCCGTTCTACGTCGTGTCCTTGTGCCCGAACCACGCACTCGATCAAATCCGCGGGTTTCCCTTCGATCAGCGCGCTTTGCACCAAGCGCAAACCGGCCGCGATTTCCGAACCATCGGCCGCGCCACATGCACCCAACGCTTCGGCCGTGCGGGCGATGCATTCGTTCATCGCGTCATCGATGTTAACGCGTTTGTTCGCTTTCGTCGGTTGAGAGAGAGTCGGGTGCATGGGATCAAGCGGATGCGGTTTGCGGATTACCTGCGCGCGCGGCTGAACTGGGCTTTGGGTTCGGGCACGATGACGGCTTTCGCGGAGTCCTCGCAGTTTTCGTCGATCACGATCTCCTCTGCGGCCACCTTTTCAGTTTGCGGATAGTAGGGGGCTGAATTCGGTTTAATGCCACGAACGGTTCGGCGGAAATTCGGCTCGTGAGCGGGCCCGTCGTTGGTGGGGTCTGCCCACTCGTGATCCGCCGGCAGCGTAAGCTTGTCACGGAGCGCAAGATTGCGATCACGGGTTTGACAGCGATCGCGTGGGTCATACGACTTCGGTGTCACGATGAAGACTAAACTCGTGTTCTCCTTGTTCAAGTCCTTGCTCTTGAAGAAGAAGTTGAGAATGGGCACGTCACCCAAGAGGGGTACCTTGGTCTTGGTGTTGTCTTGGATTTCACCATAGAAGCCGCCCACAATGAGCGAATAACCGTCCGGCACGCGAGCCAGGGTTTCGATCATCGATTCGGTGACGCGCGGATAAACATTGCCCGAAGTGGCGCTGACAACCTGTTCCGTGATCTGGGCGGAACGCGGACGCATGCGCATCCGAACGGTGCCATCGGGCAGGAGTGTGGGCGTTACGACGAGTGAGATGCCGATTTCACGGTGCTTTTCGGGTTCCTTGTCGATGGTGCTGTCGCTTTCATCGATCTTATAGCGAACTTCTTCCGAGGAGAGAGTCGTGCTGGAACCTTGGCTAGCGGTGGTCGTGATGATGGGCACACGGTCGATGATCGCGATGGTCGCCTGTTCGTTGTCTTCCGTAATGAGAGTGGGATTGGAAACCTGTTTGGCGACCCCTCCTTCGGCCAAGGCACGAAGAACGCCGTTGAGCTGAACCGGGGACAACACGACATTGTTCGTCGAAGTATCCACCGTTGCGAGAGCCGAGCCCGACGACCTGCCGGCGGAGCTAAAGGCGGAATCGATGCCGAATACGCTGTTGAGATTCCGGGCGACTTCCAAATTCACACCATTGGTTCCAAGAGATGAGGACCAATCCACACCCACGCGATCCGCAGCCTTGCTATTGATGCGAAGAATTTTCGTTTCTACCACGATCTGCCCTTTGGCCTGATCGACGTTATGGAGCAAAGCCCGCGCGGCTTCGATCTTTTGGGCGTTATCGACGATGATAACCGTATTGGTTTTGGGCTCGAAATTGACCACTCCGGACGGGCTGAGCACGGGTTTGATCAATTCCTTGATTTGCGTGATGTCGGTTGGGCGCAGATACCTGAGCTGGTAGTGAAATTCGGCACCGGGCAACTGACCGAGCTGGGCCTGGGTCAACGCGTAGACCGTGCTGCCTTTCGTGTAGAGGGTGAGACCGTACATGAAGGCCAGTTCTTCCATCTGCTGGAGCGGATTGCCGGTATTGAGATGTCCGGTCACCCGGTATTCCGGTGTATTGATCTTCGAGTTGTGGAAGTATTGGCGACCCGCTTCCTTGGCAAGAAACTGGAAAATGTCGTTCAAGCTGGCCTCTTTGATCAGATAGCCTTCTTCGGAATCGACGATAGGCTTCTTCTCGATTTCCACCGCCTCTGCGGGAATTGGCTCGGTCTTGGTACCCGGTGCCGGAGTATTGCCGTTGGTTTTTGTGGGAGTTGCGGGAACTACCGGCTCTACCAACGCTTCATTTTCAGGAGCGGCGGATGAGCTCTCGCGTTTTTCCACGAGTGCACGGTAAACCGCATCGCTATCGGGCGATTGAGCGGGCAGATGGCCGGCAGTCATTACCGCGGCGAGCGCGAGCAGGGAGAGGCGGGTTGGTTTCATGGAGAAGAAAAGAACAAAAAATTGAATGGAATTTAATGGCGGGAGCCAGGGGTGTCGACTTCGAGAGGGGCATCGGCTTTGGACGCTTCCATGCCGGGAGCGAGTACGCCACGGATTCCGCGGCTCATGCCTTGGGGCATCACGTCCAGACGAAGCTCTCCGTCTTCGGAGCTGCCCAAGTCACGGAACAAAATGCGCTCCGCTGAGACCTCGACGACCTTGACCTGATAACGACGGCCCTGAGACACAAGCGGGAAGCTGTCACCGGCGCTGAGACTGCGGGTGCCGACAAGGAAGCGGTTTTCGGCGGGCATCACGGTGGTCACCCGTATTTGCTTCACGATTTCGCTGAACGGCTTGGCCGCAGGCCCTGTGGCCGGCTTGTTGAGCGTGGGCTTTGCGACCTTGGGTTGGGCGGGTTTTGCGCCCGGATCCTGAATCTGACCGAAAGGATCCATGGTTCTGTTGGAACTGGCCAGCCGGGAACTCAGGGTAAGAATGTAAACATCCGTTTCAGTGCCGGCGTATCGCGAGGGCGCGATGGTCACCTGGGTTGTTTGAGAGGGCGGAGCGGCTGGTGCCGCGACCGATACCAAGCTCGTCACCAACAATACGGCGGAACCGACGGTTGATTTGCGAATTTGACAGGGAATAAAAGGGATCTTCGCCATGGCGAGTGGGTCAAAGGGATGTCAAGGGGTGCATGGACTGCGCGGTTCGTCAGTTTTCCCAAGCGGTGTAGGTGACGTCGACGTTGTTCATGGAGGCCTGGGTGGCGTTCGCGTCGATCTTGATTTCCTGCATCTGCAATTGAGGCATTCGGGTTTCTAGGTCCAGGAACGCGCGCTGGAGCGCGCGATACGTTCCGCGGAAGCCCAAACGAATCTGAGACGACTTTTGCGCGGAGACGGAGGCGAAGCCGCCTTGGGAGTTCAGGGATTCCGTACTGGTTTGTTGGAATTCCTTGCCGAGCGGTGAGTCCTGAATCTTGCGAATGTGATTGTTGACTTGGCTTTTGGTTTCTTCCGCCAGCAAGGATTTCCAGCGTTTGACGTGGTCGCGCTTCGTCACCAGGTCTTTATCCAGGGCGTCGGCGCTCCGCTTGTTTTGTTCGTAGAGTTTGAACTGCTTCTCCTTGGTTGAAAATGATTCGGCGACGTTATGACGGGCATAGAAGGCCCCTCCCACCACGAGCCCAGCGATTAGCAGGGGAATGATGAGGCCGAAGAAAAGAATGGATTGACGATAATACATGGGGGCTGCCTGAAGTCAGGGTGGTCAAAAGGATAGGGTCAGGGAGCTTTCGACACATTGAGAGCCAGCGGGTCGCTGGCCTCGAACCGTTGCGTGATGATGAGTTCGAAAGAGTGGCGATAGCTCGTGGTGTCCGCGGTAAGCAGTTCCTCGGTGGAACGAGGACGAAACGAGTTGTTTTCCTGCAAGCGGACGTTCACCAGCGTGCTTCGATTGCCGACATCCGGGCGGTAAGCGTCGTTGCCGGTGACTTTGGCGACTTCCGCGAAAATCGCATTGATGCCGTCCCGGGAGTTGATCGTGTTAAGCCTCTCCAAACCTTCTTCTCGAGTGAAACCGGTGATTCTCCACTCCTTGACGAAGCCGACCTTGGCTTTGCCGGGGGCGGGTTCCGGCCGGGTGGTATGATTGAAACCTTTGACCAGAAGACCGCTGTTTTCCGGAAATAGCCGGCAAAGCAACTCCATGGCGGTCCAGCCTTTGGATCGATCTTCAAGCAGGTTATCCCAGTGATCGATCTGCTGACGTTCCACCGTCAAAGCAGCGACGCTTTTTTGCACCGTTGCGGCTTCCTGGGGCTCGAACGCCCAGGCCGGTTGACGGGTCATTTGGAACAACCCTAACAAGGCCCATGCGATCGTCAGCAGAGCAATCACGACGACAGCAACTCGCGCGAGGCGAATGGTGCGCAGTAACTTTACCTCCTTGTGGGTTGGGTAAATTTCAGCGACTTCCAGAGGGACGGGTAGAAAGTTCTGTTGCACCCATTTGTCCGCAACAAGGGATTCGTAGGTGGAGCTGAACCCCGTCATCGCTTCGCTGGCAGGGCGCGTAGCGATCAGCAGTTCGGGGCAATAAGCGGGAATGTTGCGGTGGGAAAAGGAGGTTTGTGTCCAGTCCACCGTGTCCACCCGGCTCTTCGTGAATTTGCTTTGCAGATCGACCAACACCGTGGGGTCGGCGTTACGGGTCAATGGAAGGATAAACACATCCGGATCGGAAAGCTCCAGCGCGGCGAGCGTTGTGGTGGTGATGTCCCGCAGATTCAGCGGCCTGCGTTGACCACGATGCTGGATGGTCCGAAGCAAACGCAAGTCGCCATGTTCGTTGAAGAAGGCGATCACGGTGAACGGGCTGTAATACAGCACCGCCATGAATGGTTTGTTGCGGGTGGGCTTGGCGGCTTCCGGAACCGCGAGCAGGGCCACCAGCGGCGCGCTCAATGCATGCGCGATGACGGGAAAGTTCTGTTCTTCGGAGACCGACCGGAGTTGATCGAAGAACAACCCATGTTGTTTGCTCAGGGCAATTCCGGTGGCGATGGCCTCTCCGCCCGCTGCCGGGTAGGGAAAAAGTCGATAGGATTGCTCATCTGACGAAATCGACGCTCCTTCGAAGAGCGTCGCGGGGTCGGCTACGGCCGTGGCACGAAGCTCCGTGAGATCCGCAGGGTTGTCATACTCGGATCGTAGTTCGGCGGTGGCGAACTCATCCGCTAGGTAGAGGAGCACTCCAAGCGCATTGGCGCGCACCTGACGAGCCAGTTCGATGATTTGGTGAGCGAATGCGACGACCTTTTCTCCGTCGCGGAGTAATTCCGTGGTGATCGCGGGACCTTCGGACCAATCGCCAGATCTGCGATCGTAGATGCGCGACACGATCCCACCGCCTTCGCTGCGAAGGTGCAATTGATAATCGAGATCAAGCGCTTCCTGAAACCACGCTTTATTGCGGCCACGACTTGTCGAGCGGAGGATGGCACACGCTTGCGAGTAGCGCTTGGCTTCGTTCAGAAGCCGGGGATTTTGAAAACTGCCCAAGGGTCCAGGGAGTAAGGGTTAGGCCGAATAAAAGGCGGTCCGCCATTAAGCGGACCGCTTGAAAAGAAGGATTAACTGAGAAATTACCAAGCATCGGTATTTGACGGGACGTGATCCGGGGTGTTGGCAATATTGCCACATGCAACCCAAAGGACGCCCACATCCGGCACGGTAGCTGCATAACCGGTATATGCCTTTGTCGCATCACTGGGGCAATTTGGCTCATCTTCTACAAACAACCCGGGGCCCACGACCAAACCTTTGAGGCCAGCGACAGCTTCGTTCGGATTCTTGGCGTTCATATTCGCGTAAGAACGAACCGCTTGTTGAAGATTGCGGATGTTCATGATGCAGCCAGCGCGATCGGCACCCTTCTTCCAGGCGCGCGCGCCGATGAAGAGGATCGAGATCAGAGAGAGGAGAACCAAGATGACCACGGTCAATTCAAGCAGGGTCATACCGGCCTTCTTCGTTACATTGCGGGTATTCAGTTTCATTGTGTTGGGTGTGTTTCGTTTTTTCGGGTTTTTGCCAGGGGAGAATGAAATTCGGCAAAAGCTTGATTTTAGGGGGGGTGGGCAATCAAGCGGTGCAGTCTGCATCAAGTGGGTGGGGTAGATCAAGCTACAAAATGTCCGAATCGTTGCGGTTCATGCGGGCGCTGACGAGAGTTTGTTCGTCGATGAGTCCTTGGCGGAATAAGCGCCGGAGGTTTGCGTCCCACTCGATGTTGCCGGCGCGGCGGATGACGTCTTCCAGCGATCGTGCACCGCCGCCGTAATTTGCAATGGCGCTGGAAACGGCGTCGTCATTGTTCTGCAGGAACTCGTAGGTGAGCACCCGGCGCTCGATGCCGTTGAGCAGGCCTTGGGAATGGACGAAAATCAGGATTTCCGAAAGGCGGCTGAGTACCGCGGAGTGATTTTCCTTCGGGTAAAGCTCGAGAATACGACCGAGGGTTTTCACCGCGCCGGTCGTGTGGAGCGTCGAAAGGACCAGGTGGCCGGTTTGCGCGGCTTCCATGCAGGTTTCCATCGCCTCGCGGTCGCGGATTTCGCCCAGTAGAATGACGTGGGGCGCTTTGCGGAGCACGTCCTTGAGGCCCTGGCGGTAGGAGTGGACGTCGCGGCCGACTTCCTGTTGGGTGACGATCGAGGGCGAAGGGATGCGGTGGCCGGAATATTCCGGGTCCGGCATGTCGTCGGGATATTGGTATTCGATCGGATCCTCGACGGTGACGATGTGCTTCGGGTGATGACGGCGCAGCCAGTCGATGAGAGCGGCAAGAGTGGTCGATTTGCCCGACCCGGTGGGGCCGGTGACGAGGCAAAGACCCGCGCGCTTGAGCACCGCTTGGCGAAGGGTCGCGGTGGTGTCGGGGTCGATCCCGAGCGCTTCAAGTTCCGGGATGTGATCGTTCAGGATACGGCAAGTGACGCCGAGGCCGGAGGAGCTGAGGTGGGCTTGAATACGGAGGCGACCGGACTTTTCTCCGTTCTCGCCCATCGGGATGCCGTCGCAGGAGAAGTCGGCAACCTTGGTTTTTGCGAAATCAGCGATGGCGCGCTCGATCTTGTCTTCGACGCGTTCCTCGAGAGTGGAGGTTTCCTCCCCGAATCCGTGGCTCGCGCTTTCTCGGTTGCGGATGAGCGCCTTGAGAATTTCGTCCATTTGGCCGCCATCGAGCACGCCGAGGTGCTCGAGTTTTTCCATCCCTTTATTGGTATGGATGTAGACCGGCCGGTCCGATCGCATCTGGATGTCCGACACCCTGAGTTCCTTGCAGACCCGGAAAATCAAACCGAGCATGGCCTGTCCGTCCATGTCGCGGGTGAAGCGGTGGGCGGGAGCGGCGACTCCGGGAAGGGGTGGCGGGGCGTAGGACATGGAGAATGAAAATTGGAAATTCGGAATTTGAAAATTGGAAGAGGAGGAGATGAGTGAATTTGAGATTTCAAATCACGCTCAACGGGCGACGGAGGGTGGGGTCGGGGTTTTGACATCCAACCCAAGCTGTTCAGTGGTCATCCGCTGCAATGTGGCTGCGATGGCTTCACGGAGTTTGTTGGTGAACCGGTAGCGTTCGTCGATTTCTTCCTGGCGGGCGCGTGAGATCAGGTTCCAGTTGCCGGATTGAATCCATTGTTCACGGAGTTCGCGATGACGGGCGAGACTGGTGTCTAACAAGTCGAGCTTGCGTCGCATCTCCGAAAGCGGATGGCGGGCCGGTTCGTTGAAAAAAATCAGAAATTCGTTTTCGATGGCGGCGGCGGCGGTGAGAGCGGGTCGCGGATCGTCGTTACGGGACAAACAGTAGCGGATGGTGTCTTCCGTAAGCGCCATCGCCTGCCGCGTCAGTTCCGGCCGGGTGCCAAGGGTGGAATGAGTGAGAAAGAAATGATACGAATTATAGTTGCCGTAGTGTGAGGGATCGAGTTCGTAAGCGAAACGAAGTTGGTCTTCCATCTTCCGGCGCATGGCGAAGCGATGGGCTTCGGTAGCGGATTTCGGATTGGTGCGAAGCTCGGCGGCGGCGTTCAGTTCTTCCAGATAACGTTGGTAAGATCCCAGCGGTCCTGAGGGAAGGGCTTTCGGGGTGGTGCCATCGTCGTCCCGTCCGTGATCGTGATCGTGATCGTGATCGTGATCGTGATCGTGATCGTGATCGTGATCGTGATCGTGATCGTGATCGTGATCGTGATCGTGATCGTGATCGTCATGACCAGGCTCGCCTGGAGCGTGGTGGTGATTTTCGCCGGTGACGCCGGTATGCCAGACGAGGTCGATTGGACTCTGCATTGCCATGGCAAGCACTTCCCCGTAAGGGCTACGTTTCAAACCCAGAGGATTCGGCGGGATGTGTGTTTCGGGATCGCGGGCGAGCGGCTGGATCGTCAACGCCCATGCTCCGGCACCTGCGCCGAGCAGCAGAAGAGAAAGGGTGTTGGACGCGATTCGAAACATCAGGCCACGGATTTCGTGCGGAAGATCAGGCGGGAAAGACCGGCGTACAGGGCGAGGATTCCGGTGAAGTATCCGGCGGTCTTCCAGAAGAGCGGCGGCGGCAAAACGCCGAGCTTGAAATAAAGGCGTTGAGTGAGGTCCGCCCATCGATATTGCGGCGAGAACTGCCAGATGGTGTGAAGCAAGGGATCGGATCCTTCTTTGAGCATGTTGTCGAGATAGCCGACGCCATAAAGTCCATACAACGCGAGTCCGAGAGTCAGGGTGAAGCCGGCGATGCCGCCGAAGCGGGATGCCAAGGCGATCGCAAGGCCGAGTAGCGGTGCGACAGCTAGCAGGAAGAGGGCCACATACTGGAAATTCAGTACCCACCACATCGTTCTTTCCGCGGAATCTTTCGGCAAAGCGAATCCGAGGCACATGACCGCGGCCAGCAACGCGAGCGGAATGATATAGGCGAGTACCGCCAGCCAGATTTGAAACCACTGTCGTGGCGCGCCGACGCCGGTAGTGAGAAAGTATTCGCCCAAGCCCGAGCGGGCGTTGGATTCGCCTTGTCGCGAGGCGGTGAAGAGTCCCCAGAACAACGCGCAAATCCAAAGGACGCCCCAGGTCGCTTGGATTCGCGCGGGTTGGAGGATGACGGGCCGTTCGCTGGCCATGGAAAACTCGGGCAGGATGAACGGCAGCGCGACCACGGCGAACGCGCAAACCGCCCAGGATTTGCGTCGCAGGATCGTAGCGAAGGTGAGCCGGAAGAGTCGCATCGTCAGTTGAGAAGAGTTTTCAGGGCGGACCAGGTTTGGCCGGTTGAGGCATGATGGACGATATGGCCGCTTTCGATGACCAGCGCGCTCGGCATCGGCATGGCATCGTAGTCCGGGTGACAGCTTACCAAGCGTAGAACCCGGCTGTTTTCCGAGTGCCAAATCGTTTCAAAAGCTTCACGCGTGTAGGCGTCGAGACCGCTGAACGGTTCATCTAGCAGAAGAATATTGGCCGCTTCGGAATGAACCGAATATTCGGCCACGATGAGACTGGTTTTCCGCCGGTTTCCGGTGGAGAGCCGTCCGTAAGGCTTGCGGGTGTCGAGTTCGATGCGGCGGGCAAGGTCCATGGCCTCGTCCAGGCGGGATTTTGGTAACAAAGTGCGGAAAAGGGTCGCGGCGGGCAGCTCCGCGTCGAAGCGGAGTTCTTCCGGCAGGTATTGGGTGAACCCGCGGGTTTCAAATTCGCCCGAGACGCGTTTCAGCGTGCGGGCCAGGGTGCGAAGTAGGGTGGTTTTTCCCCGGCCGTTGCGGGCGAGTAGAAAGTGAGTGCCACCTTCCAGGGTGATTTCCCGTTCGGAGCGGGCTAAAGGAGTTCCGTAGCCGATCTCCAGTCCGGCCCCGAGCCGGACGAGGGGTTGGGTTGCGGGATGCATTGAGGTACAGCAGGTTCTGTTATTTACCCCCAAATTGCAGGCATTCAAGAGGAATTAGAGGTCCTCGAATGCTCAAAGACCAAGGAGATGTAGGGATTTTCACGGATAAGGGATTCGTGGAATGCAACCCGTGGGGGGCGAATTGCAGCAGGGATTCTCCGACTCTGCGGAAAAAAAACGGCCATTGGGAAGCTTCAGTTTTCCCGAAGAAGGATTTTCCGCGTGACGCGGGGGGGTGGGCTGCTATGACCCCCGCCTACGGCAACCATGGCGGGCAAGCTCACGTATCAACAGGCAGGAGTGGACACGCGCAAAGCGGCCGCTCTGGTGGGGGACATCAAAACGCACGTGGGTCGTACCCAGGCGCAGCGGAAATTGCTCGGCGCGTTCGGGCTTTTCGCAGCCTGCTACGACCTCAGCGCCTACAACCAACCGGTGATCATGACCGGTTGCGACGGTGTGGGCACGAAGCTGGAACTACTCCTCGAGCACGATTTGCTCGAAACCGCGGGCAAGGATCTGGTGGCGATGAGCGTCAACGACATCCTCACCACCGGCGGCGATCCGTTGCTGTTCCTGGATTACATCGGCATCGCGGCCCTCGATGAGGAAAAGATCACCCGCTTGATCGGCGGCATGGCCGACTACCTTGAGGCGTGCAATTGCATCCTCGCCGGCGGCGAAACGGCCGAAATGCCGGGAATCGTTCCCGCCGACGTGATCGAACTCTCCGGTTTTTGCATCGGTTGCGCGGAAAAATCCAATCTGATCGATCCCACGACGGTCGCGGTCGGCGATGTGCTCATCGGCTACGCGTCCGACAGCATTCACGCCAACGGCTGGTCGCTCGTGCGCCGGGTCCTCAAGGATCACGCGCCGGACGTGACGGATGAAGAACTCGCGGCTTGGTTGAAGCCGACCCGCCTTTATCACGATGTGGTCGACGGCCTCAAAGCTTCCGGCGTCAAGCCGAAGGCGATGTCGCACATCACCGGTGGCGGCCTTCCGGAGAATCTGGAGCGCTTGTTCGTCGGCATGGGCGCCGACCTGGAAATCCCGAAATGGGACCTGCCTGGCATCGAAAAATTGCTGATGCACGTCGACTCCGAAGACCGTTTCCACACCTTCAACATGGGCATCGGCTGGGTCGCCATCGTGGCCGAATCCGACGTGGAGGCCGCCCTCAAGGCGGGTCCCGGCGGAACAATTATCGGGCGGATGGTTGACGAAGAAGGAGTTCGGGTGAAAGTGCGCGGCGAGTGATGGCCGCGCCAACCAACCGGTAAATGAGCGATTTCCTGAAACACGAATGCGGAATTGCCGCCGTCCGGCTCCGCAAACCGCTGGCCTATTACCTCGACCGCTACGGCACCAGCCTGTGGGGTTTCAACAAGCTGTTCCTCCTCATGGAGAAACAGCACAACCGCGGCCAAGACGGCACCGGAATCGGCTGTGTGAAGCTCGATATGCCGCTCGGCCAGCCCTATGTGTTCCGTCGCCGGGGCATTGAGCAGGACGCGCTCGCGCAGATTTTCCGCAAGGAAGTGAAGACCTTCCACAAGATGACGCGGAAGGGTACTCTCGATCCGAAGAATCCGGAAAGCGTCAAAGAACGCTTCGATTTTGGCGGCGAAATCCTCGTCGGCCATCTGCGCTACGGCACTTCGGGCGAATTCGACGAAGGTTCCTGCCATCCGTATTTGCGCCGCAGCAACTGGCCGACTCGCACGCTCATGGTCATGGGCAATTTCAACATGACCAACGCCGCGGAGCTCAACCAGGTGCTCATTGAACGCGGCCAGCATCCGGTGTTCGGCACGGACACCCAGACGGTGTTGGAGGAAATCGGCTACCACCTCGACGAGGCCCACACCGATCTTTATCGCAAACTCCGAGACGCCGGAGTGGACGGACGGGAAATGCCGGCGCGCATTTCCGCCGAAATGGATATTTCGCGCATCGTCGGCGAATCCGCCCAGCCGTGGGATGGTGGCTACGCGATTTGTGGCGTGGTCGGCAATGGCGACATGTTCGTCATGCGCGATCCGCGCGGCATTCGCCCGTGCCACATGCTGGTCACCGAGGACGTGATCGCTTTCGCCTCCGAGCGGGTGCCGCTCATGACCGTGTTCGAAGCTTCGGCCGACCAGGTGAGAGCGGTGGATCCGGGGTCGATCGTCACGATCAAGGCCGACGGTTCCTTCAGCGATATACCGTTTTCGCCACCACAGAAATTCACGCCTTGCTCGTTCGAGAAAATCTACTTCTCGCGCGGCAACGACCCGCAGATTTACCGCGAGCGTAAGGCAATGGGTGCTTCGCTGGTACCGCAGATCGTCAAGTCGATCGATGGAGCGTTCGAAAAGGCGGTTTTCTCTTTCATCCCGAACACGGCGGAAACCGCCTATTACGGACTGATGGACGGGCTTCGCCTGTTCCGTCGTCAGGAAGTTCGTGCGGAAATCCTCAAGGCGGTGGAGGAAGGCGAACTGACCCCTGAAAAGCTCGACGATCTTATTCTGCGCAACTGGCCGCGAGGCGAAAAACTCGCCCACAAGGACATCAAAATGCGCACCTTCATCACCCAGGACAAGGGGCGCGACCAGTTGGTGTCCCACGTCTACGACATCACCTACGGGGTGGTTCGTCCGGATGATGTCTTGGTGGCGCTCGACGACTCGATCGTCCGTGGCACCACGCTGAAGAAGTCGATTCTCAAGATTCTCGCCCGCACTCAGCCGCGCAAGATCGTCGTCTGTTCGACCGCGCCACAGATCCGTTATCCGGACTGCTACGGCATCGACATGGCCGACATCGGACGCTTCATCGCGTTCCAGGCAGCCGTGGCGCTGCATCGTCGCGCCGGTCGCCAGTCGCTGCTCGACCGGATCTACGACGAATGCCGTGCGGAGCTGAAAAAACCTGCCGCCGAGCGTCTCAATCGTGTGCAGGGCGTGTATGCCGATTTCACTGACGAGGAGGTTTCCGCCGAAATCAGCCGGATGGTGTATCCGGAAGATATCGACTGGAATGGTCAGGTCGAAGTGATCTTCCAAACGATTGAAAACCTTCACGCGTCGGTCAAAGGCGAGTGCGGCGATTGGTATTTCACCGGCAACTATCCGACCGCCGGTGGCTACGCGATGGTGAACAATGCCTACATCCGATGGTATGAAGGCGTGAGTGGCCGCAGCTACGATCTGCCGCTGTAAGCAAGGAGCTGGGACATTCCTGTCCCAAGTGTTCCATTAGCAAACGGGCAAGGACAGGAATGTCCTTGCTCCCTGTTTTTAAACCGGCTTCAGCCAGGTTTCCCGGCGGAACCAGGTTTCCTGGCGCTTGGCGTATTGCCGGGTGGCGGCGTTGATGAGTTCTTCGCAGGTCGCCCGGTCGATTTCGCCGCGCAGCAACGCTTGAATTTCCCGGAAACCGATCGCTTTGCCGCAAGTTTCGGAAACGGGACCCACGGCGGCGACTTCTTCAATCGCTCCGCCATCGAGCATCGCCTTGGTCCGCCGGGCGATTCGTGCGTGGAGTTCCGGGCGCGGGAGCTGGATGACATAGCCGCGTAGGGCCGCGACCCGATCCCGGGTGGCGCTTTCCCATTGGTCGCGCAGTTCCGAGGCGCGCTTCCCGGTGAGGAGACAAATCTCCAAAGCGCGGCTGACGTAACGGCGGTTTTGGAGATTCGTGCGCGTGGCTTCGGCCGGATCGAGTGCTTCAAGCCGCCGGACCAATTCTTCCAGTGACAATGCGTCGAGTTCCGCGCGCAGGACCGGATCGCCTTGGGGCAAGGGGGCTGCGCCGTGGGTGAGAAATTTCAAATAAAGGCCCGAGCCTCCCGTCACGATCGGGGTGCGGCCGCGCCCGAGGATTTCGTCGATCACTTCAGCCGCCAGTTTGGCATATGACTGCGCGTCGTTCGGCTCGGCCGGGTCGAGAATGCCGAAAAGATGATGGGGGACAACGGCTTGCTCGGCGGCGGAAGGCGCGGCGGTCAGGGTGTCGAGCCCGCGATAAAGCTGGAAGGCGTCGGCGTTGACGATTTCGCCGTTGTGGCGCTGGGCCAATTCAAGGGCGAGCGCGGTTTTGCCCGAAGCGGTCGGGCCGCAGACGTAGAGGGGCGTGGGCGAATCGGTCACGGGCGAGGCGAGGGAAGCAAAGGGATTCGCCGGGGCAAAGAAAAACCCCGCCACGGACAAACCGGGGCGGGGTGGTTTGGAAAAGCGCGCTTCAGGCGGCTTCGGTCTGATTTTCGGACGGAGTGGCAGGCTCCGAGGTGGCGACCGGTTCGGCCGGCGCGGCTTCCGGGGCTTTCGCCGCCGATTCAGCCGGCGCGGCGGCCTGCGGCTTCGGGCGGCGTTCTTCGCGTTCTTCGTCGCGATCTTCCCGTTCGTCCTGGCCCTTCGACTTGGCACCGGAAACGTTCAGTTTGCGGCCCATGAAGAATTGGTCGTGAAGCACTTCCACCGCGCGCTTGGCGTCGTCGACATGGAGCATTTCCACGAAGCCGTAGCCTTTGGAGCGATGGGTGTTGCGATTGTAGACGATCTCGATGTTGCGGACTCCGCCGATGCCTTTGAAAAGATCGGTCAGGTCGCTTTCGGAAACGTCATAGGACAGGTTGCCAACGTAGAGGCGGGGCGATTCCACCGGGCCGCGCTCGGTGTCACGCTTTTGCTGGCCTTCCGCGCCGCGGGCGACACGGACATTGGACTTCACCGGCTGGCTCGAGCGCTCCTTTTTCGGGCCTTCGACGCGCTCGGTACGCTCTGGGCGTTCCGTACGCTCCGTGCGCTCGCGTTGCGGGCGGACTGGTTTGGCTGGTTCTTTGTAAAGGCGGAGGGCCTTCAGTAGTTTTTGCCACCAGGTCAGCTTGACCGGTTGCGGGCGGCGGGACGGACGCGGACCTTGATTGGTTTGGCGTCCTTGGCCTTGCGGGCGACCGCCTTGTTGCGGGCTCTGGCTCTGGGGATTACGGTTCTGGCCTCCGCGATTGCGGCGGCGTTTGCGTCCCGGATTGTTACGGGATTCGTTTGTGGGGCTGGACATGTTGTCGCATGGGTCGTGGTTGCGGGCGGTCCGGTGCCACGGGTTTCATGAAACCCGGTGATGCGGATGGGTCCGTAGGTGGACCGGCATGGCGCGGAAGCCCCGGCTTTTTGGTGCCGGGCGGAAAGCCGCTGGAGTACAGGATGGGCTCATACCGCTTGGGTCCGTGCCGGCCGGCTTGCGCCGCCGCCCGAGGGGCAGGAAATTTACGAAATCCGGATCGCGCGGGTCGCCAAGGTCACCGTGCGAAGGGACCATTGGGGTAGTAGAGAGCCGACGGCGGGGAACCGGGATAGCGGAAAGTTCCTGCTGCCGCGGGAAACTACGGCTTTCCGGCCGATTGGCAAGGCATAAGGGCTTTGGGGCGGGTTTGGAGTTGAGTCGCGGGCGCGTGCCGGTAGATTCGCGCCGTTCGTTCGGCCGCCATGCTCAAGCAATTCATCACCCGCGTATTCCCCAGTCTTCTCGCTTTTTCACCTGTCCTGGCCACGGCCCAAGCGCCGGAAAGCGTCATGGTGATCGAGGCGTGGTCCGGCAAGGTGCTGGTGGCGGCGAACGCGACGATGAAACGCCCCGTCGCCAGCCTGACGAAGATCGCCACCGGCGTCATCGCCGTCGATTGGGCGTCGGCAACCCAACATGATCTGGCCACTACCGAAATCGCGGTGCCGGAATCGATTTTGCGCATCGGGGGACCCAATCCCATGAAGCTTCAGCCGGGCGACCGCTTGAAAATGCGCGACGCCCTTTATTCCGCCCTGCTCGGATCGGATAACCTGGCCGCTCAGGCGATCGCGGAGCACATCGGCGCGGAAATCCTGGTGCGCCGGGGTCGCCAAGGCGATCCGGCGGAAGCCTTCGTGGGCGAAATGAACAAGCTCGCCCATGCGCTGGAAATGGACTCGACGCGATTCACGAATCCGCACGGCTTGGAGCTCGCGGGCGAAAAGCCGGGGTATTCCACCGCGGCGGATATCGCTCGCCTTTCCACCTACGCCATGCGGCGCAACGCGTTTTCGTTCATCGTCCGGCAGAAAGATCGCGCCATCCAAGTCAGTGGCGCGACCGGCACGCGCAGCTACACGGTGAAAAACACGAATGAGCTCATCGGCGAGGAAGGCGTGCTCGGCGTAAAAACCGGCACCACCGCCGCCGCGGGACCTTGTTTGTCGGTTTGCATGGATCGTGATCCCTTGGTGCGTCAGAAACCCGACGGCACCAAAGGCGTGACGCCGCGCCGAGTGATCGCCGTGGTGCTGAACAATCCCGATCGCTTCAACCGCGCCCGGTCGCTGGTTCGACAAGGTTGGGCGGTTTACGACCCATGGCTCGCGGCTGGCGCGCCGGTCAATGATCCCAAACGCGAGCTGATCAAGGTGGGTGATTTGCGTTAATCACGGAAGTCTCCCCTCTGCGGGATTTTTGCTTACGCCCCCGCGATTCGCGGGCTAACAACAAGACGATGCGCATCGGAATTCTCAACAGCGGGGGCGATTGCCCGGGACTTAACGCGGTGATTCACGGAGTGGTTGGCGCGGCCAGCCAGCTTGGCTGGGAAGTGATCGGTTTCCGCGATGGTTTCGAAGGGCTTCTTCCGCCCGGTGATTACACGATTCTCAAGCCCAAGGATACCGTTGGCATTCTCAAACACGGCGGCACGATTCTGGGCACGACCAACAAAGGTCATTTCGCGGCGAAAGTGGGCAAAGGCGATATCGCCGAAGTGCCCGCCGACATCGTTGCCAAAGCCAAGCGCACGATGGAGCAGCTCGATGTGCGCGCGCTCATCATCGTCGGTGGCGATGGCTCGCTGACCACCGGCTTGCAGCTTTATCGCGAGGGCTGGCCGATCATCGGCGTGCCGAAAACAATCGACAACGATTTGCACGCCACCGCGATGACCTTCGGCTTCGACAGCGCGGTGACGACGGTGGTGGATGCGCTCGATCGCCTGCATACGACCGCGGAAAGCCACAAGCGCGTGATGGTGGTGGAGGCGATGGGGCGCCACGCCGGTTGGATCGCCCTGTGGGGTGGGATCGCCGGTGGCGCGAGCGTGATCCTTTTGCCCGAGATTCCTTTCAATCTGGAAAAAGTGGCCGCGCATATCCGTGAGCGTGATGCTCAAGGCTACCACAGTTCGCTTGTGGTCGTGGCCGAAGGCGCCTGTTTGCCGGAAGGCGACATCGTCACGGTCGATCCGAACACAGGCGGCGAAGTCCGCTTCGGCGGTGTGGGCGAGATCGTGGCCAAGCGCCTCGAAGAACTCACCGGCAAGGAAACGCGTTCCTGCACGCTGGGTCACTTGCAACGCGGTGGTGCGCCGACTTCACTCGACCGCATCCTCGGCGTGCGTTTCGGCGTGATGGCCGTGAAGCTGGCGGAAAACGAGCAATTCGGCCGCATGGTCAGCTATCAGGCGTATCACGTCGACTCCGTGCCGATCGAAGAAGCCGTCAACAAGCTTCGTCTGGTTGAAGCGGACAGCGAACTTGTCGCCGCCGCTCGCGCCGTCGGCGTTAGCTTCGGCGAGTGAGTTCGCCTATTCTCTCGGAATTCCATTTTCACCTTCTCTCATCATGTCCACCGATCCGCTCCTCCAGCTTCTCAGCAGCAAGGCCCGCCTCTCCGATGCGGAACTCGCCGAACTGCTTTCGCTCACCCCCGAACAGGTGAAGGTGCGCATCGCCGCGTGGGAAAAGGATGGCACCATCCTCGGTTATCAAGCGGTGACCGATCCGGAACTCGCCGCGGCCGGTCATGTTTCCGCGTTCATTGAAGTGAAAATGACGCCTGAACGCGGCGGCGGTTTCGATCGCCTCGCGCTGCGGATCGCGCGTTTCGATCAGGTGTCGAGCTGCTATCTCGCGAGCGGCGGCTACGACTTGATGGTCGTGGTCGAAGGCAAGGATCTGCGCGATGTCGCCCGGTTCGTCTCCGAGAAACTCAGCACGCTCGACGGGGTGCTTTCCACCGCAACCCATTTCCGCCTGAAGACTTATAAGGAAAAGGGCTTCCTTTTCGATCACGAGTCGCGCACCGAGCGTCTGGCGGTTTCGCCCTGAAAGTGACGCCACTTTTCTCCGCATTTCTTTTCTCTCCGTTCATGGACTATTCTTCCAAAATCGCCCGGCATGTCGCGGGCATTCCCCGTTCGGGCATTCGCGACTTCTTTGAACTCGTCCAAGGCCGGGAAGGGGTCATTTCCCTTGGCGTCGGCGAACCGGACTTCGTCACTCCGTGGCACATTCGCGAGGCCGCGATCTACTCGCTCGAAAAAGGCCAGACGACCTATACCTCGAACCTCGGCCTGCTTTCCCTGCGCAAAGCGATCGCCTGTTACGTCGGTGAGTTCTTCGGCGTTTCTTATGACGCGCCGACCGAAGTGCTGGTCACTGTCGGTGTTTCCGAAGCGATCGACATCGCTTTGCGCGCGTTGCTCAATCCGGGCGAAGAGGTGATCTACCACGAACCCTGCTACGTTTCCTACAGCCCAAGCATCGTCATGGCCCATGGCAAGGCGGTGGCGGTGGAGACCAGCAAGGAGGACGGTTTCTCGTTGAAGCCGGAGAAGCTCGCCGCCGCGATCACGCCGCAAAGCCGCGTGTTGATGCTCAATTTCCCGACCAACCCCACGGGTGCGGTCGCATCACAGGAGGATCTCGAAGGCATCGCCAAGCTCTGCATCGAGCACGACCTCATCGTGCTGACCGATGAAATTTACAGCGAACTCCGCTACGACGGCGTGAAGCACGTCTCGATCGCGTCGCTGCCCGGCATGAAGGAGCGCACGGTCCTGCTGCATGGCTTCTCGAAAGCGTTCGCGATGACGGGTTTCCGCCTCGGCTACGCTTGCGCGCCGCAGCCGATCATCGAGGCGATGATGAAGATCCATCAGTACTCGATGCTTTGCGCGCCGATCATGAGCCAGAACGCCGCGCTCGAAGCGCTCGAAAATGGTGCGCCGGCGATGATGGCGATGCGCGAGAGCTATCACCAGCGCCGCGACTTCATGGTCAAGCGACTCAACGCGATGGGCTTGTCCTGCCACACGCCGGGCGGCGCGTTCTACGTTTTCCCGGACATCCGTTCGACCGGTCTTTCGAGCAAGGACTTTGCGACGAAGCTGCTCGAAGCGGAAAACGTCGCGGCGGTTCCGGGCAGCGCGTTCGGCGCGAGCGGCGAAGGTTTCCTTCGTTGTTGCTACGCGACCGCTTTCGACGACCTCCGTCTCGCGATGGACAAGATGGAGCGCTTCGTCGGCAGTCTGTAACGCAGTACATTCATGATTCACGAATCCGCCGGTACGCAGCCCATCCGTCCGGCGGATTTTTCGCGTCTGACCCGGGCGCACGTCGTGCCGTTCGCGGTGTTCATCGGGTTTTCGATGGCGCTTCAGTTGCTGATCGGGCCGCTGATCGAATGGCGACATCCAAGCGCTCCTTGGTGGCGACAAACTCCGGAGCAATGGCTGTATCCAGTTCAATCGCTCGTGGTTTTCGCCCTGCTGCTGCGGTTCTGGAAAAACTACGATTTCCGTTTTTCGTGGAAAAGCACGCTGGCCGGGATCGTTTGTGGAGTGGTGGGCATCGCGATCTGGCTTTTGCCCACCACGTTGTATGACCGGCTTGGCCTGACTTCAGATCCGGATGGCTGGATGAAATGGCTCGGCATCGCCGGGCGAAAGGATGGCTTCGATCCGGGGATTTTCACTTCGCCGGTCGCCTGGTGGCCCGCCGTGATCCTACGGTTTTTCCGCGCGGTGGTGGTCGTCGCGTTGATGGAGGAAATCTTCTGGCGCGGCTTTCTGATGCGCTTCGTTCTCAAGCCCGACGGCGATTATTGGAATCAGCCGTTCGGCAAGGCGAGCTGGCTTTCGTATGGGGTTGTCACCGCCGCGTTCGTGTTCATCCATCAGCCGCTCGATTGGCCCGCGGCCTTCATTTACGGAACGATGACTTACGCGCTCTGTGTGCGAAGCAAGAGCCTCGGCGCGTGCGTCGCGATGCACGCGACCGCCAATCTGCTCATGGGCCTCTATGCGATGGCCTACGGCAAATACGGCCTCTGGTGATTTACGAAACCTCGGCGAGGCGTTCAGCCATTTCCTCCTTCTGGAGGTTACCGGTGATTTCGAACAAATCGCCGTCGAGGATGCCGGCGAGATTGTGCGAGGTGAAGCCGATGCGGTGATCGGTCACGCGCGACTGCGGGAAATTGTAAGTGCGGATTTTTTCCGAACGATCGCCCGAGCCGATCAAAGATCTACGATGCGAGGAGTAGGCTTCCTGTTGTTCGCGAAGCTTCAATTCGTAAAGTCTCGTGCGGAGAATCTGCAGCGCCTTTTCCTTGTTCTGCCCTTGGGAACGGCCGTCTTCGCAACGGACCATGATGCCGGTGGGAAGGTGGAAAACCTGCACCGCGGATTCGGTCCGGTTGACGTGCTGTCCACCTGCGCCGCCCGCGCGGCAGACCTCGATGCGCAGGTCGTCCGCCTTCAACTCGACGTCGACTTCCTCTGCTTCAGGCATCACGGCGACCGTGACCGTGGAGGTGTGAACCCGGCCTTGAGCTTCGGTGGCGGGCACGCGTTGGACGCGATGCACGCCGGATTCGTATTTGAGGAAACGGAAAACTTCGTCGCCAGTGATTTTGAGAATCACCTCCTTGAAACCGCCGACTTCGGACGGGCTGCTTTCGAGGTGCTCGCATTTCCAGCCGCGTTGTTCGGCATGGCGTTGGTACATCCGCATCAGTTCGGCGGCGAAGAGCGAGGCTTCGTCGCCACCGGCCCCGGCCCGGATCTCGAGCAAGGCGTCGCGATCCTCGTTCGGATCAGCGGGCAGCAAGGCGTATTGAAGGTCGTCGGCTACCTGCGCAGCCTCTTTTTGCAGGGCGGGGATTTCCTCTGCCGCCATCGCCGAGAATTCCGGGTCGTCTGACTTCGCCAGCACCTCGTTGTCGGCAAGCTGGCGAGCGAGATCTTGATGGCGATCCCACAATTCCAGCGTCTGCTTCAACCGGCGATGCTCGCGCAGTAGTTCGGTCGCCCGCTTCGGATTGGAAAACAACCCCGGATCGGCGATGGCGTCGTCGAGTTCCTCGAAGCGCTGGCGGCGCTTGGCGATCAGAGCGGAGTAATCCATGGGGGCGGAAAACAAAACAGCCGCGGTCCCGAGGGGAGCGCGGCCGTTTGAAAATCGGTTCGCCTTACTTGGCGGCGGTACGGGCCTTGCGGATGATGCTGGCCACGGTTTCCGAAGCCTGGGCACCCACGCCGAGCCACTTTTCGGCCTTCTCGAGGTCGACTTCGTAGTTGGCACCTTCCTTAAGCGGATCGTAGGTGCCGATCTGCTCGATGTAACGACCGTCACGACGCTTGCGGCTGTCCACAGCGACGATTTTGTAGTACGGGCGGTCTTTGGTGCCTTGGCGGTTGAGTCGGAGAGCTACGGCCATGTCAGTGGGGCGTTCGTAATGTGCCCTAAAAACGGGCGGGCGCGGAAATTGCACCGATGCTCCCGCCTTGCCAAGCAGAATCTTGGATTGGCGGGCGTTTTTGTGAATAACCCGGTCGCGGAGTTGCCCCACGGCGGGCGAATCGCTGGGATCTCCGGGAAATGGAAATCCGCGCCTACGACGACCAAATTCCCTTCACCACCAAGGATGGCTCGACCATTCGCAGCTTGCTCGACCGGTCGAACGCCCCGGTGGCGAATCAGAGCCTGGCCGAGGCGAGTTTGCCCGACGGTGCGGCCACCGAGCGACATTATCACCGGCTCAGCGAGGAGTTTTACTACATCCTGGAGGGAACCGGGCGAATGGAGATCGACGGCGAGGAAAGGGTGGTTTCGCCGGGCGATGCGATCCTGATTCCGGCCGGTGCGTGGCATCAGATCCGGGCGAGCGGTTTTCTGCGGTTTCTGTGCTGCTGCGCGCCGCCTTACGCCCACGAGGACACGTATTTTCGTGTGAAATGAAGAATAAGGCACCGCGAATCGGGCGAATCTCGCGAATCCCGAAAAAGAGAAAAAACGAATGAGGAAAGCAGGAAGGCAGGAAAGGGATGAGCGTAGATTCGTTTCCTGAAGTTCCTGCCTTCCTTATTTAAAATCAGAATTCGCGAGATTTGCCCGATTCGCGGTGCGTTTTTTTGTTAAATTGCACAAAAAACGCGGAGCCGGTGAGGGCTCCGCGTTGAGAGTCAGGCCTTTGTGCCGAATCAGTTGGCGAGGACGGCGTCCATCGCGTCGATCAACTCCTGCATCGTCTCGGGCGTTTCGTTGCCCATGTTCGAGATGCGGAAGGTGAGGCCCTTGATCTTGCCGTAGCCGCCGTTGATCACGAAGCCGTGCTTGGACTTCAGCGTCTTGATGAAACCAGCTTGGTCAAAACCTTCGGGGGTGTGGAAGCAGGTCAGCGTCTTCGACTGATTGCCTTCCGGCGCGAAGTTTTTGAAGCCGTGCTTCTCGGCCCAAACCGCGATCATCCGGTTGTTCTCCGCATGGCGGGCGATGCGGTTGACGAAGCCTTCCTTCTCGATCGTGCCGAGGATTTGCTGGAGGCCGAACAGCAACGAAATCGCCGGAGTGGACGGCGTATTGTTCGCGGCCGCGTTTTTCGCGAATTCGAGGAAATCGAAGTAGTAGCCGCGGTTCGGCTGGGTCTTGGCGCGCTCCATGGCGGCTTCCGAGCAGGCGAAAACCGTCAGACCGGGCGGCAGGGCGAGAGCCTTCTGCACACCGGCGAGCAGGACGTCGATCTCCAGCCCGTCCATTTCGATTTGAACGCCCGAGAGCGACGAAACCGCGTCCACGATCATCAGGACGTCCGGGAACGATTTCACCACCTTGGCGATGGCTTCGAGGTCGTTCATCACGCCGGTCGAGGTTTCGTTGTGAATGAGGGTGACCGCGTCGAAGCCGCCTTCTTCCAGCTTGGCGCGGACGGTTTCCGGATCGATGGCTTCGCCCCACTCGACTTGGATTTTATCGGCGTCGAAACCGCTCTTCTTCGCGACGTCGAACCATTTGTCGGAGAACGCGCCGCAGCACAGAGTCAGAACCTTCTTGCGGACCAGGTTGCGCAGCGAGGCCTCCATCACGCCCCAAGCGGACGAAGTGGACAGGAACACCGGGCGCTTCGTGCCCATGATTTCTTGCAGGCCGGGTTGAAGCGACGCGTAGAGCGCTTCGAACTCGGAGCCACGGTGGCCGATCATCGGCTGGCTCATGGCGGCGAAAGTTTCCTGCGAAACGTCGATCGGTCCGGGGATAAACAGCTTAGGCATGGTGGGAACTGACGGGTGGAAAAGGTGGCGGGAGTGTGGAGAGAGATCGCGCGTGGCCAAGGCGAATCATTCTTCGAAGATCATATGATCGAGCCGGAGCTGCTTGGCGCGGGCGGCGGCTTCGGCGGCCCGGGGGCCGTTGAACGAGGCGATCTTGGTGGCGACGGCAACCGCGGCATCCCAGCGGCCGGCGGATTCCAACAACAAAAGCGCCCGAAATCCGCAGTTCTCGAACCACTCCCATTCGGCGGGTGGCTGTTCGTTGGCGCTCTGGAGAACCGAGTAATAGCTATCGAGCGCTTCGGCGTCGCGATTGCCTTCCACGCCGTCGGTGCGCGGAAGCTGTTCCAGGGTTAGCCCGCGCCGGTAGTGGAGGCGGGCCAACAGGGCGGGTTGGTTTTTCGCGTCCGCGAGCAAACGATTGTAAACGTCGAAGGCGGCGGCGTAGGAACCCGGTTTGGCGTTGCCGCGAGCGTAGAGCGCTTCGCCAAGCAGCAGTCCGACGGGCAAACGAAGCGGGTCTTCGGCGGGAAGGGAGTCGAACCACGGTTGAAGCGCGGAAATAGCGTCGTCGAGGCGGTTCCGGTCGATCAACAACCGTGCATGTTCGAGCCGTGCCAGAGGGGCGAGCGGACCGCGTCCCGAGCCAACCCGTTGGAACAGGGCGAGCGCTTCTTCCCGCGACTGGGCGGTCGCGCCGAGGGCGGCGGCGCGGGCGGCCAGCAAAAGGGCCGCCTGGGAAAGCGGCGAGTCGGGTTCGGTCAGCGCGAGTTTTTCCAACGTCAGTCGCGCGTTGTTGTAGTCGCCATTGCGATACAGGCCGCGGCCGAGCACCAGCGCGGCTTCGCGGGCGAAGGGCGCTTTCGGATAACGGCTAAGAAAATCGCGGGCGAGGGGGATGATTTCATTCACGTCGCCGCCGAGATCGGCGATCCGCAACCGCAGCCATTCGATTTCCTCCGGCGAAACCTGATTGGACGGAGAATTGGCGACCAACGCGTCGAGTTGCACCCGTGCCCCATTCAAATCGGGCGGCTGGGCGCGCAGGGCGGCGTCGGCGACGGACATGCGCGCTTCTCCCGCCCGCGGATGACCGGGATTGGCGATGAGAAAACGCTCAAGCGCCTCGCGGGAAGAGACCGTCAGCGCGCGTTCGAGTTCGAGTTCCGTTCGCAGTCGTGCATCGCGTTCGGAATCGCCGGACGGTGGGATGCCCGGTAGCGACCCGTTTTGCAGCCGGGCGAGCGCGGCGTTGAGCTCGGCGATTTCGCCCGGCCGGTCCTCAAGGCTTGCGGCGGCTTCATCGAACCACTTCGCCGCGTCGGCCATTTGTCCGCGGGCGTAAGCGGCCTTGGCTTCGAGGAACGCGGCTTCTCCCTTGAGTCGGGAAGGAGCCGTGGATTGACGCACCGCTTCCAGCGCGGCGAAAGCGCGTTCCGTGCGGCCGTCCTCAAGCATCCATTGCCCCGATTGCAGCAGCGCGCGTGGAGCCAGAAAGTGGTTGGGAAAGTCCAACCGCACACGGGTGAGCATCCGTTCGGCCTCCGCCTTCGCTTCGGGGGTACCGATCCGGTGCAGGCCGATCGCCCGGGTGAAAAGCGCGAACGCGGCCAAGTCGTTGGTTTCCTGCGCCGGCTTCACCGGCCATGCGCCGGAAGCTCCCTCCGAGGCAAAAACGCCTGTGGCGGGAGCGCTTGAAGGCGCGGACCATTGGGCGAGCCGCTCGAGAATCGCGTCGTTCGGAGCAGGTTGCTCAGGAAGCCAAAGCAGAAGGCGTTTGAAAATCGCGTCGAGGGCCGGCGAGTTGGGAAATTTTTGAACGAACGCCAGCAGTGAGTCGACGGCGCCGGCGCGATTGCCCGAGGCGTCCAAGGCATCAGCCAATCCAAGCGCGGCGGCATGGTAACGCGCGAGCGATTGTCCCTGCGGTTGACCGAGCAAGACCGCGAAGGTTGATGCCGCGGCTTCCGGGTTGTTCTCGGCCAGCAACAGCCGTGCCTCGAGAAAGGTTCGCTCCTGGCGACCTGCGGCGTCGAGCGAAGTCTCGTCCGGCAACAGCGCCCGGGCTTCGGCGAATTTTCCCAGATCGATCAGCACCGCCGCTTGCCTCAACTTGGCGAGCCGGGCGGTGTTAGGGTCCGTGTGGCGGGTCAACGGTTCCAGCGAGGCGAGCGCCCCTTCACGATCGTTGAGCGAGAGTTGCAAGCTGGCCCGGGTGAGCAAAGATTCCGGGCGAAACGGGACTTTTTCGTCGGTCAGGGCCGGAGCGAGAACCTCGACCGCCTCCCGGTATCGACCGAGTCCCGCCAAGGCTTGCGCACGCCAGAAGGCCGCTTCCGGCATTTCCGCCAGCGGCGCTTGATTGAGTTGATCGAGCGCTTCCGCGCCGCGGTCGCCACGAATCCAGGATTCCACCCGTCGCAAGCGCAGCAGACGTTGATCGGCCTCGCTCAGGCCGGGCGTTTTCAGTGCTTCCTCGAACCGGTTCGTCGCCACCTCCCACAAGCCCGAGGCAAGCGCTTCGTTTCCCTGTTTCCACGTGGACAGCTCGTTCAACGACGCGGCCGATAGCGGGAGCGCCAGCAACAGGGTGAAAACCGATGATCTGAAGATCATGAACGCACGAAGTTCGCCTAAGAATGATCCGAAAGCAGCTGCCGGAGTTCGGCGGGAGTGATGTCGAGTGCGACCGAAGCTTCTTTCAAATCGCCATGGGCGCGTTCGAGCACGCGTCCGGCGGCCTCGCGGGTGAGCCAATCGAACAGTTTCGTATTCGCCGGAGCGGCGTTGAGCAGCCGGTCGAGCGCTTCGGTCACTTCGTCGCGATGGCTGCTCGGCGAAGTGGCGAGCGGGATGTCGGACGGCAGCAGGATGGTCGAGGAGGCGAGCGCGCAAGCGCGGGCGATCGTGTTTTCCAACTCGCGGACATTGCCCGGCCAGTTGTGCTGTTGCAGCGCGCCGACCGCTTCGCTGGACAGGCGGATGCGCGCCATGCCGTTTTTGCGGGTGATTTTCTGCAGGAAGAACTCCGCGAGCAGCGGGATGTCTTCCCTGCGATCGCGCAGAGGCGGAATCCGCAGTTCGACGACGTTGAGGCGGTAATAAAGGTCTTCGCGGAACCGCCCGGCGGACACTTCCGCTACGAGATTCTTGTGGGTCGCGGCGACCACCCGGACGTCGGTCTTGAGCATTTCGTTCGAGCCGACCCGCGAGAAACTGCCGTCCTGCAAGACGCGCAGGAGTTTCACCTGGATCGTCAGCGGCATGTCGCCGATTTCGTCGAGGAACAATGTGCCGCCGTCGGCTTGCTCGAAGCGTCCCTCGCGCTTCGCGATCGCCCCGGTGAACGAACCTTTCTCGTGACCGAACAACTCGCTTTCGAGCAGGTTTTCGGGAATCGCGCCGCAGTTGATCGTGATGAGATCCTTCTGCCGGCGCGGGCTGTATTCGTGGATCGCCTTGGCCACCAGCTCCTTGCCGGTGCCGCTTTCGCCGGTCACCAACACGGGAGCGTCGGTGCGGGCGACACGGCCGACCATTTTGAAAACATCCTGCAGCGCGCGGGAGACGCCGATGATTTTCACCCGGCCATCGACCGTCGGCAGTTCGGAAATCGGGTGTTCGGCTTTCCGACGGTCGTCGATCGTCTGAAGCGCCGATTCCACCACCGGGCGAAGTTCGAACGGCAGCGCCTCTTTTCGCAGCACATCGTGCGCGCCGCGCTGGGTCGCTTCGATGATCTGGCTGGTCGTCGGGAAACCGGCGGTGAGCACGACCAGCGTCTGCGGGCTTTGCTGTCGGACCCGGGTGAGGAGCTCCACGCCGTCGAAGGGCTGCAACTCCATCGCGGAAATGATCACGTCCACGGGGGTTTTCTCGACCACCTTGATTGCGTTCTGGGCGTTGTCGCAGCGAAGGATGCGCAAGTCCCGTGCGGACAAATGTTTGGTCGCCCAATCCAGGAAATCATGGTCGGGATCGACGATCAGCAGGGTTTCCTCGGCGGGATTTTCTTCCATCGTGGCGGGGCCGAGAGTCAACCCCCTCACGCCGCCAATGGCACGCAAAAACGGCCGGGGTCAAAAGTAGCCGCGCTGGTGACAGCGCGGGTTGGGAGGACGCCGAACGATTCTCTGAGGCGCGGCTGCCGGAAGAGTGAAGGAGATCGAGAGCGACTTCGTGGCTCCCCACCGCCCGCGCTGTCACCAGCGCGGCTACTACCGAGCGGATGACGGCAAAACGGACCGCGAGCTTTAGCTCGCTCCAACTGGATGGCCGAGACAACGGGGCGAGCTAAAGCTCGCGGTCCGTCAGATACGTTTTGGAAATTACCAAGGGGCTAGTCCCTAAGAAGATCACAAGCAGGAATGCTTATGTTGTCTCACAACGCACCAAAACGGCGATGGCGGCGTCGATACTCATCGACCGCTTCGAACAGATCGCCTTGGCGGAACTCGGGCCAGAATTTTTTCACGATCACGATTTCCGCGTAGCTGATCTGCCACAGGAGGAAGTTGGAAACGCGGAGTTCACCGGAAGTGCGAATGAGTAAATCCGGATCGGGATAATTCGCCGTATCGAGTCGCGAGGCGAACAACGCGCAGTCGATGGCTTCGGGATTCAATTTGCCCGCCGCGGCATCGGTCGCGAGCGAACGTGCCGCCGCGACGATTTCCTCGCGCGAACCGTAGGAAAGGGCGAGCACGAGGGTGAGCGAACGATTGTTCGCCGTTTCGTCGATGATCTTGTTGAGCCGTTTGCGGGTGGAAGCGGGTAACCGTTCGATTTGTCCGATCGCTTGCAGCCGGACGTCCTGCTTCATCAGATCTTTCGCCCGTTCGGCGAGAAAGCGATCCAGCAAGGCCATCAACGCTTTGACTTCGGCTTCCGGGCGATTCCAGTTTTCCGAGGAAAACGCGTAGAGCGTGAGGAATTCGACGCCGAGCTCCTTGCAGGCTTCCACCACTTCGCGCACCGATTCCGCGCCGGCGCGATGTCCTTCGCGCCGTGGCAAGCCGCGCTCCTTCGCCCAACGACCGTTGCCATCCATGATGATGGCGATGTGACGGGGGGTGTCGGAATGCGAAGCCATCGGTGAGCGCGCCGTTTCAACCATGGATGCGGCAACAGGAACAGCGGAAGTTTCGAAAGTCGGCACGGTCGCGGAGTTTACCCGCGTGGGAGCATCCGGTGCGTGAAAATCGTGTGAAATCGACCGTGGCGGCGGATTCCATCCGCCAAGTCTCTGGTCTTAAAATAAATGTCCCTTCTTCATCCTCGAATGAAGAAGGGAATAAAAGAGGCATGGCGGATGGAATCCGCCGCCACGAATCAGGCAACCAGCGTTTGGGAGCGGTCCGGGCCCACGCCAACGAAGCTCACCGGCGCGCCGCAAAGTTCGGCGAAACGGGTGAGGTAGGCTTTCGCGTTCTCCGGCAGTTGGCTGTATTCGGTGCAAGCGGTGGTGTCGGTTTTCCAGCCCGGCAGCGTTTCATACACCGGCACGGCCTTGTCCCATGCCGCGCGGCAAGCGGGCGGCAGGTCGTGGCGTTCGCCGTCGATTTCGTAATGCGTGCAAATCTGCAGCGTATCGTAGGCGTCGAGGCCGTCGAGGTTGGTCACGGCCAAATCGGTGACGCCGTTGACCATCGCCGAGAAGCGCAGCAGCACCGTATCGAGCCAGCCGCAACCGCGCGGGCGACCGGTGGTGGCACCGAACTCGCGGCCGAGACCGTGGAGATATTCGGAAAGACCTTGGTCGCCGGTGGGGAACGGGCCGGCGCCGACACGGGTGGTGTAGGCTTTGCAGACGCCGATCACGCGCTGCACCGATGTCGGCGGCAGACCGGAACCGGTGCAGGAACCGCCGGCGGTGGTGTTCGACGAAGTGACGAACGGATAGGTGCCGAAATCGATGTCGAGCAAGGTGCCCTGAGCGCCTTCGAAGAGAAGCGTTTTGCCCGCTTTCCACGCCTCATGCAGCGGGGGAATCGTGTTGGTCACGTGCGGCGCGAGGCGTTCCCACGCGGCGTAAACTTCCTCCAACACCTGCTCGGCGGTGAAAGTGGGCAGGTCGAACTTCGCGAGCACTTCGTTCGCTTCGACCACGCGGCGGGCGACCTGGGCGGCGGTGAACTCCTTGTTCCGCAGATCCGCCATGCGCAGGCCACAGCGGTTGATCTTGTCGGCGTAGGTCGGGCCGATGCCGCGCTTGGTGGTGCCGATCTTCTGGTCGCCGAGAGCGGCTTCGCGCGCGGCGTCGAGTTCCTTATGGAAAGGCAGCACGACGTGGGCGCGATCGGAAATGAGCAATTTCTTCGGCGTAATGGAAACGCCCTGGGCTTCGACCTTCTGGATTTCGGCGACCAAACCCACCGGATCGAGCACCACGCCGTTGCCGATGACGTTCAGTTTGTCATCCCACAGGATGCCGGAAGGAAGGAGGTGCAGCACGTACTTCGTGCCGCGGGCGATCACCGTGTGGCCGGCGTTGTTACCGCCTTGACCGCGGATCACGACGTCGGCGGTTTCCGTGAGGTAATCGACGATCTTGCCTTTTCCTTCGTCTCCCCACTGGAGACCTGTGACGATGGTGTTCATGAAAAAATAGGTCCTATATGTCCTATAAGTCCCGTGGGACTTATTTCGCCTGATCGATCAAAGCGGCGAATTCTTCGAAGAAGTAGGTCGCGTCGTTCGGGCCGGGGGCGGCTTCCGGGTGATATTGAACGGAGAACACCGGGAACTCCTTGTGGCGCATGCCCTCGACGGTGCCGTCGTTGAGATTGACGTGGGTCACCTCAACATTTTCCGGCAGAGACTCCGGATCGACCGCGAAACCGTGGTTTTGCGAGGTGATGGTCACCTTGCCGGTGCGGAGGTCCTTGACCGGCTGGTTGCCGCCGCGATGGCCGAACTTGAGCTTGAACGTCGTGCCGCCGAACGCGTGGGCGAGAAGCTGGTTGCCGAGGCAGATGCCGAAGATCGGTTTCTTGCCGATGAGCTTTTTCAACTCGTCGTGGATGTAACCGAGCGCGGCCGGATCGCCCGGGCCGTTGGAGAGGAAAATGCCGTCCGGATTTTTCGCGAGGACTTCTTCGGCGGTGGTGCGGGAGTTGACCACTTCCACTTCGAAGCCAGCCTGGCGCAGGCGGCGGAGGATATTGAACTTGATGCCGAAATCGTAGGCGACGATCCGGTGACGCGCGGGCGGTAGTTCCTGATAGGGACCGGGCTCGTTGGTGGAGGCGTTCGGGATGATCCAGTTCCGCGATTCCTGATCCCACTGGTAGTTGGATTCGGTCGAGACTTCCTTCACGAAGTCGGAACCTTCCATCGAGGGGGAGTTCTTCGCCGCTTCGACCGCCGCCGCTTCATCGAGTTCGGTCGTGAGGCACGCGCGCATCGCGCCGAGCGAGCGGAGGTGCTTGGTCAGCGCGCGGGTGTCGATGTCCTCGATGCCAAGAATCCCGTGTTGCTTGAAATAGTCGTCGAGGTTCTGACTGGAGCGCCAGTTGGAGGGGACGTTGCAGAGTTCGCCGATGACGAACCCGCGCACGTGCGGCTGGGCCGATTCGTTGTCCTCGATGTTGATGCCGTAGTTCCCGATCTGCGGATAGGTCATCGCCACGATCTGGCCACGGTAGGATGGGTCGGTGACCACCTCCTGATAGCCGGTCATGGAGGTGTTGAAACAGATTTCCCCGGTGGTGGTCCCGGTGGCGCCGAAGGATTTCCCTTCGAACGTGCGACCGTCTTCAAGAGCGAGAATGGCTTTCATGTCGTGCGCGGCGGGCGGAAAGTAGGGGCCTCGCCGGAACGATGCAAGAGAATGCGGGAGGAATGCGGCGGACGACCGATAATCCGCGCAACTCCATTGACCACGAAAGACTTGTTGCGTTTTTGGCCTCCGCTTCCGCCTAACTCGGCGGAATCACTTCGACCGTGCCGTCCTTACGGATGATGGAGAATTGCCCACCGGTGGAGTGGGCGAGCGCTTTCATCGATTCCTCCGCCTGGGGTTCCATCATCGCAACGGTGTTGATCACGGTTTTCCGGGATTTCGCCCGGTGGCTGATGGACTTGATCACTTCGGGATCCTTGCCGCTGGCCGAAACGCCGTCGGTCATGAAGAAGATCAAATCGGGCGCGGGATCCATGGCCAACGCCATTTCCAGCGGTGCGATCCAATAGGTGCCATACACCAGCGGCGTTTCCGCGATCTGTTGGCTCGCTTTATCCAACGCATCCCGTCGGGCGTCGATCCACGTGGGCCGTGGTTTCCGGCCCGTTGGTTCCCAACCGCCGGGTGTTTCCTTGCTCGGTTCCCATTCGTAAGTCGTGGTGCCGCTGGTGACGGTCGCCGAACGATGGTTCTCCGCCATGTTCACTTTATCGCCGGCGAACCACACCGGACCGGAAAAGAAGATGAGCTGGAATTGCATCAGCGGCGAAAGTTGGCCGACCGATTTCGCCAGCTCGCCGCGCATCAACTTCTCCCGTTTGCCACGCATCGACGCGGAGTAATCGATGACGTAGGCGACCCGTTGGGCGCGGATTTCCTGCCGGAAAAAGGTCACCGCGCCCGCGCTTCCGCCCAATCCGCCGGTGAGCCCGGCGCCGAATCCATTGCCCGCGCCGGTGCCATGCCCGAATCCGCCGTTGCCGCCCATGCCATTTCCCAAACCGCCGCCTCCGCCGAGGGATCCGAGCCGCGGGAGATTGTCGAACGCATCGCCCGGTGGCGGCAAAGCGAGGGAAGTGGTGGCACCTTCGGCGAACACGCGTTTCAAACCGGTGGTGGGATTGGCCATGGCTTTCGCGGGCGCTTTTTTAACCGAGACACCTTCCGAGCCGCTCCCGCCGCGACCGGATGGCAGGAAGTCGATTTTCTTTTGTGGCTGCCGGATCGTGCGGAAAATGAAAAACGCGCCGATCACCAACAGCCCGAGATGCAAGCCGGCCGCGACCGTTAACGAGCCTCCACCGATGCGCTTCCAGTAACGCCGGAAGCGACTGGTTTTGTGAGCGGCCGTCGCTTTCCCGGGGTCCGGGCATATTTTGGGGGCCGCTTTGGGAACACCCGCTTGTGGCGGCTTTTTCGCTGCGGGATTTGATCGAGGGGATTTCGGTTGAGGGGCTTTTGAAGCAGCTTTAGGTGGAGAAGTCTCGGGTGGCTTTGAAGCTGTTTCTTGGGGGGCGACGCATAGATGGCCGCAAGTCGGGCAAGGTTGTGGGGCCGCGGCGGGAGGTTTGGTTTGTGCGCGGTATTTCAGCCTCGCGACGGAAAGCGGCGGAATTCGGGAAATGGATTTCGCGGGCGCGAGGGGAGATGAAAGCATTAGCGAGTGAAGTTGTCATGATGTGATTGGTTGGGAGTTTTGTTGTCAAACAGTATGATATCATTGTTGTGCGGATGGATGGAATGGGTCGACAGGTCGCTTTTAGTCGCGTGCATTTTTGGCCCTGAACTTGTCGCTTGGTGGCGGGTGCGGGATCGGCTTACGCTCGCGGCGATGCGCGCCCGGATCACCAAAGACTTTCGTTTCGAAGCCGCCCATACATTGCCCAGTTTGCCGGAAGACCACAAATGTCGGCGGATGCACGGCCATAGCTTCAAGGTCGAGATTTCGATCGATGGCGAAGTCGACGAAACCGTCGGCTGGGTCTACGACCACAAGCGCATTTCTCAAGCGATGGCGCCGCTGCTCGAGCAGCTCGATCACGGTTATCTCAACGACATCGAAGGCCTCGAGAGTCCGACCATCGAACGCTTGGCGGGTTGGTTCTGGCGGAAGCTGGAAAAGGATCTGCCCGGCTTGGCGGAAATCGTGATCTACGAAACGCCCACCGCGCGTTGTTCGTTCCGCGGGGAGTTTTGAGCCCACAGGTGGCGCGGCCTCGCCGAGGCCGCTTCGGAGGAGGTGAGCGACTGAGTTCCTCCGGGCGAATCGAAGGCTTCGGGTTGCCTAATCGGACTCTATTGCCATTAGGGCTTGCGAAGCGCTCTCGGCGAGAGCGCGCCACCTTAACGGCCCGTTCGGACCATCTCACACGCCAATCGGATCGCCCGGATCATGGACGAGGGATCGGCGACGCCTTTGCCCGCGATGCCGAAGGCGGTGCCATGGTCGGGGCTGGTGCGGGGTTTCGGCAGGCCGAGCGTAACGTTCACGGCGGTGTCGAAATCGAGCAGCTTGAGCGGAATCAGCCCCTGGTCGTGATACATCGCCAGCACGCCGTCGAAATGACCTTGAGCGGCGGCGCGGAAAATGGCGTCGGGAACTTCAGGCCCGGAAAAGTGGGCGACTCCTACGGCATTCAATCGTTCGATGGCCGGGGCGATGATCCGTTTTTCTTCGTCGCCGAACGCGCCGTTTTCGCCGGCATGGGGATTCAATCCGGCGACGGCGATGCGTGGCTTGCCCCCTTTTCGGGCGAGAAATTGCGCGAGCAACAAGCCCGTGCGGACGATTCCTTCCACTGTCAGTAAGCCAGGCACCGCCGCGAGTGGCTCGTGAATCGTGGCGAGACCGACGGTCAAGCGGTCGCCGCTCAGGCACATTGCGAAATCGTCCACGCCCAACGCGTCGGCGAAGAACTCGGTTTGCCCGGGAAAACGGAAGCCCGCGCGTTGGAGCTGTTCCTTCGATGCCGGAGCGGTCACTACCGCGTCGGCTTCGCCCGAAATCAACTGACGGGCCGCTTCTTTCAATGCGTCGAAAGCCGCTTGAGCCGAACGTTCATCCGGTTGCCCGGGAGTTCCCGCGGACGGATCGCCAATCACTTCGAACTCGAAGCCGGCTGGCAAGCCGCCCGAATCGAGCGCCTTGCGGGTGACTTCCGGGCCGATGCCGGCGGGATCGCCGAGCGTGATGACGATGCGAGGCAAGGGAGGAAAATCCTACTGAATCAAATCTTCTTTTCGATGATGGCGTGCTTGCGCTTCGTCGCGATCCAGCGGTCGTACTCGGTGGAGGTCTTCTTGCGGCGGACGCGCTCTTCGAGTTGGTCGCGCACTTTCGAGAGCGGCGGCGGCGGACCGAGTTGCTTCTTTGTTACTTTCACCAAGGTGAACCCGGACGGATCCTGAAGAGGGCCGACGATTTTGCCCTCTTCGGCTTCGAAAAGAATCGCCGCGAACTCGGGCGAAAGATCGGTGCGAGGCACATTTTCCTGCACGCCGCCCTGAGCGGCGAAGGCGTCCATCGAGTTCGCCTTGGCCAGTTCGGTGAAGTCTTTGCCCGCTTCGAGTTGCTTCGAGATGTCCTCGATTTTCGCGAGCTGGATCTCGGGAGTTGCGGCTGGATTCTGTGGATCCATCGCCGCGATGAAGATCTTCTGGAACGAAATCTGATCCTTCGACATGTCGCGGATCTGCGTCTTGATCTCGGCGTATTCCTTTTCGATCTCGTTCGGCAGGGGCGGCGGAGCGTCGGAGAAGTGCTGGGCGCGCATCGCCTGCACCACCAGCTTGTCGCGAGTCATTTCGCGATAGCCATCCATCGTCAGGCGGCTCTTTTTCAACTCCTCGCGGAATTTCTCTTCGTTGCCGTTGTAGAGTTCGCGGATCTGGCGGTCGATTTCCTCTTCGACGACCGGGCCTTTGAGTTGGGCTCCCATCATCTTGAACTCGCTGAGAATGATTTCGCGGTCGATGAGTTCGGCGAGAATCTTGTCGCGGGCTTCTTTCAGACGTCTCTCGAACTCCGCGCCGCGACGGGGGAACTGGGCGGCGAGCTGGGCGTAGATCGGCGCCAGCATGAAGGAAATCTGGTTCTTCGTCACCACGCGGCCGTTCACTTTCGCGGCGATGGCGTTCACCTCGACCGGGCCGGAGCGGACGGATTTGCGGGCCGGAGCGGGTTCGGCATGGACGGCGGTGATGCCGACCAAAGCGGCGAAGAGAAGCTGCGGTTTCATGAGAGATTGGGGAAAGTGGGCGATCCGCCCGCGATGCAACCGCGCGGAGCTTTCCGCCCGGGAGGCCCGATTGCAAGCCGGGAAAGCCCGGCGTGGGGCGGGAAAGGGGAGAATGTTTCCCGGCGGGAATTTCGGGAACAAATGGCGAAAATGGCGGCGCTTTTGGTGGGTTTTTGAAGGAGTTGAGCCGCTGAAGGCTCAACTCCGTGCAGCCTCACACACCAATGAGCGCTTCGAAATATTTGCCGACGATTCATCCAGGCGAAATCCTTTTGGAGGAGTTCATCCGGCCGATGGACCTAAGCTTGGCCTCGGTCTCGCGGGCAACCGGAGTCCCCGCCTCACGGCTGACCGAAATCACCAAGGGGCGCAGAAGTCTCACGGCAGAGACCGCGCTTCGACTCGCGAAATTCTTCGGTACCTCCGCAGCGTTCTGGGTCGGCCTGCAAGCGGAACACGATTTGGAGGAAGCCGAACGAGCGGTTGGTGCCAAAGTTGCCCGGGAGGTTCATCCGCTCGGTGCTTGAATGGCTAAAGCCGGGCTAGTTTGCCCGATGTCGTTCGAATTTCGTTCGATCCGCCGGAAATCATCCGATGACGACCGATTTTGGCCGAGGTCGGGCAAATTTTGGTCGTTGTCTTTTCGAAAAGGCGTCGCGAGGGTGGGCAGAAAGCAATATGGGTAATTGGGGGACGGCGCTTTATTCGGACGACCTTGCTGCAGACCTGCGAGGTGATTTTCGAGACCTAATTGGGCAAGGCATGTTACCGGACGCTGCCTTTGATAGGCTTGTGTCGGAGTATGAGTCTTCGCTCCAGGACACAGAGGAAGCGCCCGTTTTCTGGCTCGCCGTTGCGCACGCAGCTTGGCGTCTTGGTCGCCCAATTGCCCGAGCTACCGCCGAGGCCTTGCGAATCATTGATTCTGGTTCGGATTTGGTACGTTGGAGCGACCCGAAGGCTCGTCAGAAACGTCAGGCGGTGCTTAATAGCGTGGCAAAAGACTTGCGGTCGCAAGCGCCAGCGGCCAAGCGCGTGCCTAAGCCTTTCGTTGCCGATAACTGTTGGAGCACTGGCGAGTTAGTAGCTTATCGCCTCGACTCAGGGGCTTGGACGCTGTTTCGAGTCATCGGCCATCATGTCGACAAGGGCGGACGTAGTGCTGTATGTGAACCCCTCGACTGGGTCGGAACCACATTACCTGACGCGCAAACAATGGCTTGTTTGCCCCTTCGTCGCGCGCTCGAAGCTTGGCAATCCTCTCAATTCATGTTGGCTGAACCTCGTCGAAAGCAGGACGCCGCTCGCTTATTGCGAACGGGGGTCAACTCGTCTCCTGTCCAGCACTTAGGCGGCTATGGGGGGTTCGTTTTCCCTTACGTCGATATCCAACTATTCAAGGTCTTCGGAGTTCAATAAAGCCAAGGGGCGGGTATGCGAAGTGTCCCCTTATAACGCCCGCAACATCTCCTCCGCTTCCCTTAGCTTCGCGGCGGGCGTGGCTTGCGTGAGCCTCGGAAAACGGCGACCTTCGAGGAGGATGTAGTCTTTGTTGCGGTTGAGCATCAGGCGCTGGCCTTGGATTTCCACTGAGGCAATTCCCGCTTCGGCCGCGTAGGCTTTGATGCGGGCGATGCGGATGAGCTGTTCAACCGGTTCGGGGAATCGCCCGAAGCGATCGCGCCAGGAGGCTTCCAGTTTCCGCACGGCCTTTTCGGTCACCGCCTCGGCCAGCTCGCGGAAGGCGGCGATGCGAACGCGGGTTTCCGGCAGCCAGGCGGCGGATAAAAACGCGGGCGTGACCTGCTTTGGGTCTTCTCGGGCGAAGGCCGATTCGCTGAAGCAAACGCAGTCGGCTTTGAAGGCGGTTTCGGCGTGGGTCGTTTGCTTGCGGCCTTTCAAACGATCGACCGATTGCCGCAGAAGCTGACAGTAAAGATCGAAGCCGATCTGCGCGATGTGGCCGCTTTGCTTCGTGCCGAGCAAATTGCCCGCGCCGCGAATCTCCAGATCGCGCATGGCGATTTTGAAACCGGAGCCGAGCGCGGTGTATTGCTTGATCGCGTGGATGCGCTTGCGGGCGTCACCCTGGGTCATCATGTCGCGCGGCAACAGCAGGATCGCGTAGGCCTTTTCGCCGGCGCGACCGACACGGCCGCGAAGCTGATAGAGATCGGCGAGGCCGAAACGGTCGGCGCGGTCGATGAGAATCGTGTTGGCGTTCGGGATGTCGATGCCCGTCTCGATGATCGTGGTCGCGAGCAGGATGTCCGCCTCGCCGCGCACGAAGGTGTGCATCACCTGTTCGAGGTCGTCTTTGTCCATTTGCCCGTGGCCGACGACGATGCGCGCTTCGGGAACGAGTTGGCGGATTTTCGACGCCATCAGCTCGATGGTCTTCACGCGGTTGTGCAGGAAGAACACCTGGCCGCCGCGTTTCATTTCTCGACGGATCGCATCGCGGATCACGCGTTCGTCGTAGGCGCAAACGGTCGTCGCGACCGGCACGCGATTCGGTGGCGGCGTCTCGATGGTCGACATGTCACGCGCGCCCATCAACGCCATGTAAAGCGTGCGCGGAATCGGCGTAGCGGAGAGCGTCATCACATCGACCTGACGGAACAGATCTTTGAACTTCTCCTTATGCTTCACGCCGAAGCGCTGCTCTTCATCAACCACGACCAAGCCGAGATCCTTGAAATGAACGTCGCCGGAAACGAGGCGATGCGTGCCGATGACGATGTCGACCGAACCGTCGTCCAAGCCTTTCAGTGTCTCGCGCACTTCCGACGGCGTGCGGAAGCGGTTGAGCAAATCTACGCGCACCGGGTAGTCGGACATGCGTTCGCGAAACGTCCGCCAATGCTGTTCGGCGAGCACGGTGGTCGGCACGAGGATGGCGACCTGTTTGCCACCGGTGACCGCTTTGAACGCCGCGCGGATGGCGACCTCCGTTTTGCCGAAGCCGACGTCGCCGCAGATCAACCGGTCCATCGGTTGAGGCGATTCCATGTCTTGCTTCGACTCGTCGATCGCCCGTCGTTGATCCGGCGTTTCGGTATAGTGGAACGAGTTTTCGAACTCCCACATCCAGCGCGAATCGGGCGGGTGGGCGACTCCGGGCTGCGACTGGCGCTCGGCTTGGATGCGCAGCAACTGCGCCGCGTAATCGAGGATCGATTTCTCCGCAGACTTGCGAGCGTTTTTCCAGGAAACGCTGCCAAGTTTATTGAGGTCGGGCGTCTTGCCGCCGAGGCCGACGTATTTGCCGACGAGATGCGCTTGTTCGAGCGGCACGCTGAGAATCGCGCCTCCGTCGTATTCGATCGCCAGTTCCTCGCCATCGTCGCCCGGCTGGATGCCGCGGAAACGCCCGATGCCATACTCGTAGTGGACGACCAGATCGCCTTCGGAAATTTCGTCGATGGTCGCGCGGGCGATCGCCACGCGGGCGCGGTCGAGCGAAGTCCGACGCGGCGCACCGGGTGTGCGGTAGCGGCCGAAGAGTTCCGATGACGACAGCACCGCGAGCTTGAGCGCCGGCACGGTGAAACCCGCGAGCAATTCGCCGCGCAAGGGCGTGAGACCGAGGTCGCGTTCGAGATCGTGCCCGGCGAGATCGGCGAAACGTTCTTCTTCGCCTTCGTTGGAAAACACGATCGCCACGTCCCAGCCGTCGCGCCGCCATTCATTGAGTTGTTTGAAAAAGCCGTCGCGACGCGATTGCTCGAGCACGAAGTCACCCGCGTCGAACACCCCGAGCGGACTGTTGTAGCAGGCGGTGGAAAAGTCCTCTTCGCCTTCGAGGTCGGCGGTTTCTTCCAGAATCCGCACGTCCGGTCGCAACACCTCGGCCGCGCCGATCGCGACCATGAGGTCGGTTTTCCGCCGGTAATCCGCGACCGTTGCTTCGGCCGGTGGTTCGGCGAGCAGCAATTCGGCTTCCGCAAGCTTGGAAGTGGACGCTTGAGAATCGAGATCGAACTCCCGCAGCGATTCGAGATCCGTATCGAAGAATTCCAGCCGGAGCGGTCGGGCGGCTTGCCAAGCGAAGAGATCGACGATGCCGCCGCGCACGGCGAATTGTCCGCGACCGGCGACCGTCGGGACGCGTTCGTAGCCATGATCGGTCAGGGTTTTCGCCAGCTCATGCGGATCGAGGGTGATCCCCGGGCGAAGCGTCGTGCGGCTGTCTTTCAACGCGCCGGGCGAAGGAGCGGCGGCGTCGAAGGCGTCGCCTCCACAGATCACCACGCAGGCATCGAGGCGGGCGAGCGATTCGAGCACCGCGAACCACTCGGCGGCGGATTCGGGATCGGCGATCGTGCCGTCGGCCGTTTCGCCCGGGGCTTCGGGCAGGACCAACGCGTGAACGCCCCACAGTTCCAGTTCGCTGGCGAGACGTTCGCGTTGCCGGGGCAGATCGCAGACCAGCCAGACGCGACGTTTTTTCACGTCCTCCGCCGCGCTGGCGACGACCGCGGCGAAGTACGCGTGGGCGGCTTCGCCGGCGTGATCGAGCACGACCTCCCCCGCGCCGGTGGCCATGGGGGCCAAGCGCCGGGCGAAATCAGGCTGCGTCACGGCCCGCCGCAGCCACGCATGGACACAATCCACCGCGCGGGTCACGCCGCAGGCATACACGGGATTTTTTCTCCCGCAAGCCGCCTGCCGCCCGCTTTTCCATTCACCTTTGCGAGACCGCTGTTAAGCTGCCCGCCATGCGGTCGTTTCTTTTGCCTTTCGCGTTCATCGCCGGAGCCTTTTCCCTGACCAACTGCACGCCGCTGGGTCCGCCCGGCGGGGGACCGGATTCGGTGGTCAATTGGCGGCAGGAAGGACCGTCCTACGACAGCGCGCCTAACCGGCAAATTTCCGGGGGAAGCCTGATCCGTCAGGTCAATCTCCGCACCGACATGATGGTGCCGAAGGGTGTTCACGGCCGCCGGGTTTACCGTCCGATGCGACCGCGTTACATCACGATCCACAGCACGCAGAACTGGACGGCCGGAGCCGAGCGTCATGCGGTAGCGTTGCGCCGGGGCGCGCTCCGGGCGCCGAAACGCCGCGGTGGCAACCGGATCGGCTACCTCATCTGGCATTTCACCGTGGACGATCGCCAGGCGATCCAGCACATGCCGACCACCGAGCAGGGCGAACACGCCGATTTCGACGGCTTGGGCAATCGTTCCTCGATCGGGATTGAAATGTGCGAGAACCGGGGCAATAGCCGCTCGGCGACCATCGAACGCACCGCGAAACTCACGGCCTACCTGATGAAAAAGTACGACATCCCGATTTCCAACGTGGTGCCGCACTACCATTGGCCGCGTCGCGGTTGCAGCCCGGCGCACAAGAATTGCCCCTGGTTCCTCATGGACGGCGGGCGTCCGGGTGCCAAGTGGCGCTGGTTCCAAAACAAGGTGAATTACTACTACCGTTCCCTGAATTGAACGCGCTTCCCGTTCCAACTTCCGGCAGTCCGGGCAATCGCGAGGTTTTGCTCGATCCGTCGACATTCTATGTCTGCCAACGCTGCACCGCCTGCTGCAAGTGGCCGGGCGACGTGCGGCTGGAAGACGACGAAATCCTTCCGATCGCCCGGCATCTCGGGCTGTCGGAAGCGGAGTTCCTCGACCGCTACGTTCGCTTGCGGACGAACCGCCAGGGGCTTTCGCTGATCGAAAAGGACAACCACGAGTGCATCATGCTCGACGGCGATTCCTGCCGGATCCACGCGGTGAAACCCGAGCAATGCCGTGGGTTTCCCAACAAGTGGAACTTTCCCGGCTGGCAAAAGGTCTGCGACGCCAAGGCGGTGCCGATGGCGGAAGCGCGGGCGAAGGGGTGGGTGTGAGGTAGCGCGGCCTCGCCGAGGCCGCTTCGTAAGTCAGCCGGGCAATAGAGTTCCAAGCGGTCGCTCGAAGGCTTCGACTCTCATCGTCCACGGAATCGCCTTTTTCTCTTCGAAGCGGCCTCGGCGAGGCCGCGCTACCTTGAACCACTCCGTACTTTACACTTTCCAGCGCTTCTGCTGACCGCGAGGGTCCCCGCATGTTCGTCGACCACATCCGAATCTTCGCGAAAGCCGGTGACGGGGGAAATGGTGCTGTTTCCTTCCGTCGCGAAAAATTCGTGCCGCGCGGCGGTCCGGATGGCGGTGACGGCGGCAATGGCGGCGACGTCGTGCTGGTGGTCGATCCATCCACCGACAACCTGCGCCAGTTCTTCTACGATCCGAAGCTGATCGCCCAGAGTGGCAAGCCCGGTGCCGGAGTTCGCAAGACCGGCAAGGGCGGCAAAAAGGTGATCGCTCGCGTCCCTCCGGGCACCGTGGTTTACCGCAGCAGTGCCGCGACCGTTCAGGAAGCGGTCGAATTCGAACGCAGTGACGAAGGGATCGACCTCGATCCGGTCGCCGACCTGACGGAGAACGGCCAGGAATTCGTCGTCTGCAAGGGCGGGATCGGTGGCAAGGGCAACTGGAATTTCCGCACGTCCACGAACCAGGCGCCGCAGGAGCACACGCTCGGCACGCCGGGCGAAGAAGGGGTGTTCTACCTCGAACTGCGCCGCATCGCGGACGCCGGCTTGGTCGGCTTCCCGAACGCGGGCAAATCGACCCTTTTGAGCAAACTTTCCGCCGCCAAACCGAAAGTCGCGGCTTATCCATTCACCACGCTGCAACCGATGGTCGGTGTGGTCGAGTTCTCCGGCTTTCGCCGCTGCACCGTGGCGGACATTCCCGGCCTGATCGAAGGCGCGCACGAAAATCGCGGCCTCGGCCACGAGTTCCTCCGCCACATCACGCGCTGCCGCGTGCTGCTCTTCGTCCTCGACATGGGCGGGACCGAAGGCCGCGATCCGATTTCCGACCTCGAAATCCTCCGCAAGGAAATCAAGGAATACGACGAAGACCTCGCCCGTTTCCCGTGGGCGGTCATCGCCAACAAGATGGACGTCGATGGTGCCCAGGAAAACCTCGCAGCGTTCAAGCAGCGTTTCCCGAAGGTCGAGGTGCTTCCGATTTCCGCCGAACTGGAAGAGGGCATCAATGACCTCAAGCGCTTCCTCGACAACGAGGTCGGCTTCCGTTCGTCGAAATGAACTCCCCGGGTGAGCGGTTCCGCGTTTTCGTTTACGGCACGCTGCGCCGCGACGGGTCGAATCACTTCCGCATGGAAGGAGGCTCGTTCCTTGGCGAGGCCACCGTGCGCGGTCGGCTCTACAAGATCGACTGGTATCCGGGCCTCGTGCTCGATCCCGCGGGCGATCCGGTCCCGGGCGAAATCTTCGAAGTCGGCTCGGAGCAATTGGCCGCGCTCGATGAGTTCGAAGGTGTTTCCGCCGCCGAAGTCGAAGGCAGCGAATACCGCCGTGTGGAAACGATCGCCCACCTTTCGGGAGGCCCCATGACCGTATGGGTGTGGGAATGGATCGGCCCGGTTGAGGAGTCTAGCCGGATCGGCGATTGGCTGGCTTAGGAGTGCCGCGATAGGAGTGCCGCTTTGAAAGCGGCATGAGCGGGCCCGGCGGTTTTCAAACCGCCGTACCGGATAGGCGGCAAGGATGCCGCCCGCCCTCCACATGCCGCTTGGAAAGCGGCACTCCTTACTTCGAGCGCTGCGCTTCGGCTTTGGAGGCTTTGCGGCACTCGGCGACGAAGTGGTTGCAGGCTTCGCGGCAGAGCAGGGGGATCGCTTCGTTTTCGGGCACGTTGCCCGGGATGCCGTTATAGCGGCTCGCTTCGCTGTCTTCGAGCGGCGTGGCGACATCGATTTGCCAGAGGATCCGTTTGGCGCACTGATGGGCCGGGCCACAGACCTCTCGGACGAGTTGTTGGGCACCCGCGTCGCTGATATTGCGGGCGAAACGATACATGCCCGTCTGGCGGTTTAGTTTGTCCCGCAGGTTCTGGATTTCCAGTCGGTCTGTTTGCCCGGCAGTCCACACGCCGAGCGCGGCGGGGTAAAAGAGATCGAGTGCCCGGCGGAGTTCTTCCAGGCCTTCCACCACAAGTATCCACCCCCGCGCGAGGTTGGTCCGGGCTTTGGAAAAGCGATACTCGCCGTCGTCGCCGAATGTCGCCAAGGCGTGGGCATCGTCCGCTCGCCGGTAGACTTCCAGTCCGCCGAAGTCCGGTTCGCCCACCTTTCCGGCCTCATCCGCGTGGCTGAGGGCGAACCGCGCAAGATCTGAATCGATCGTTTGAATTTCGATTTGCCCGATCCGGTGAATGCCGGAAGCGAGTGCGCGGGACAGCGAATCGACAAGAGTCATCTTGGAAAGTGGGAGGAATGAAACGACCGTTCGAATTCAAGCGGTCGTTTGAAGATTGGTTTTGTGCTGACGGTCGAAGTCCGCGATTTGATCCAGAATCACGTCGGCCAAATGGCGTTCGGTGCCGATCGCGGAGGAATAGTAGAGGGTCTTTCCCCGCAGGTGATGAGGATTGTGGCGGAAAATTTCGCGCTGACTGGCGGCTGGGCCGACTTCGGGTTCGATGCCCAGCATCACCGGAATGTCCTGATAGGAATGCGCGCCGTCGGCGATGAAGAACGGCACCACGACCACGTTCTCGGTCGGCGCGAGCTGATCCCACTCGGCGATGAACGGCTGCTCTTCCATGTAGGCGTCGGTGACGGCGGCATAGCCCGCGTCCGAGGCGGCGATCAGATCGACCTGGTCGCGAATCGCCTTGGTCGAGTTCTGGTTCAGCCCGGTGCCATGGCCGGTGATGATGAGGGTCGTTTGAGCGGGATCGACGTCGGGAGCGACTTCCTTGGCGCGGCGCATGATCAGGCCGGTCATCGACGGATGAACGCCGACCGGCTGGCAATAGTGGAAGGTTTTTCCGTGAATCGACGTGGTAGGGCCGGTGAGCTCCAGTTCGCGGGGGATGACGTCCTGGGTGAAATAGCCTTCGCTGATGAAATCCGGGACCACGTAGATCTCCTCGCAGTCGGTCAAATAGATCGCTTCACGAAGCGAGGGCTCTTCCTTCCAGAAGCAGCAGTGGACCTCGCGGAAGACGCCCCGACGGCGGATTTCTTCGGCGTGCTCGAAGTAGGGCGATGCCGAGTCCGGGTTCTCGGTCGAGCCGTGACCGACGATGAACAGGGCGCTCTCGGGCTTCGGGGCAATCGGCATGACTCATTGGAGCTTGGAAATTGCGATTTTCGAACTGGAAAATCCGGGATAAGGCGGATTTCTGTGAGGCCCGTGTTTTCCCGTCTTTTGATCTGGCTCGATGACCATCGCCGCTCCGGTCCGGAGAATATGGCGGTGGATGAATGGTTGTTGCAAACGATCGTTTTTCCCGTGCTGCGAGTCTATGGCTGGGAGGAGGGTTGGGGAAGTGTGGGCTATTTCGGGAGGCTGGACGAAGCCAAACGATCGTTTAATAGGGTGCGATGGGTGCGTCGTTGGACGGGTGGCGGTATTGTCGACCATCGATCGGATTGGACTTATACTCTGGCGGTTCCGTCGAACGAAACGCTGGCTATGCTTCGCGGTTCGGAAAGTTACCGGCTGATCCATCAAGCGTTGGGATGTGCGGTGCAAATGAGAGATTTAATCGTTCGTTTGAGTGAAGGAGCGGATGAAACGGGCGATTCATGCTGTTTCGTCAACCCGGTCGAACACGATCTCGTCGATGCCTCGGGACGGAAGATCGCGGGCGCGGGGCAAAGGCGAACGAAGCTTGGGCTGCTCCATCAGGGATCGGTCGCCGGGCGGTTGGAAAGGCCGGGATCGCTCGATCGCACGCAAGCCTTCGCTGCGATTTTAGCGGAGACGACGGAAGAGTTCTCTGCGCGACCGGATCCTATCGATCTCGCTCAACGAGTGGCCTCGCGTTATGGCAACCCGGCTTGGACGGAGCGGAGGTGATCCGGCATGCTTTCCCCGGGATGATGGGAGATAGATCCCGTGGTCGAAATTATTGCCCCTCCCAATGCCGCGGCAGCTCCCAGTTGGCGAGTTGTGCGGCCTGTTTGAGCTGATCGAGCGATGCGCCTTCGCGGAGCTCGACGTGCGCCACGATTTCCTCGACGCGTTCTGGATCCGAACTCGCTCGGCCGGAAACCCGGACACGTGTCGCCAAGCCCGTGGCGAGCAACGCGGCCTCCACTTTCGCGGGGCTGACTTTTCGCCCGGCGACGTTGATCGCCCCACCGGTCGTGCCGTGCAGTCGCACGCGACTTTGTCCATCGATTTGCCCGAGGTCGTGGGTGAGATAGCGGCCGTTTCCCAACGAATCGCCTGGGCGGGTGATGTCATAGCCCGATGCCACGGCATCGCTGGCGACGAGCAACCGTCCGCTCGGATCGATCGAAACGTTCACGCCGGTCAAGGGCGTGCCGGCGTCGTCGGCGGATGCGCGCGGGTGATCGGTCGAGTCGAACGAGATCCCGCCGCATTCACTAGTGCCGTAGAAATTGTGCAGCTTCAGTTTCGCGCTGGCGAAAACGTCGCGTTCCAGTTCTAGGCCGAGTGGCGCGCCGGCGGACACGGCGAGGGCGACGGATAAACCGGGTAAAATTCCGGCGCGATGCCATGCCCGCCACATCGAGGGCACCGCAGCGATCACCACCGATTCATGAGCCGCGCAGGCTTCGGCGACCATGCGTGGAAATGGCGCGGACAAAAGGTGCACCGGGACGCCATGGAGGATCAAAGGGAGGACGATGTTCGAAAAGCCGTAAGAGTGAGCGAGCGAAACCACGCCGAGGTTTGGCCGGCCGGGCGTTAGATTCATCGCCGCGGTGATCCGGTCGCCGTCGGCGATCAACTGGGCGTCGGCGAAAAAGATCCCACGAGGAATTCCCGCCGCACCGGGCGTGTGTTTCACCAGTTTGGTGCCGGGCGATGGAGGCGAATGCAGTACCGGTTGGGGGGCGTCGCGTTCCACAGGGATGACTGCTTGGCCGTCGCGCCAAGCATGTAGGATGGCGACAAAAAATTCCACCGATCCGGTGCGGGCGATGACTGGCGAAAGTGCGGGCGGTTTAGCTTCCACCCGTTCCGCCAGCTCGGCGAAAGTCCACGACTGGCCGGCTTCGTCGATCACGGCGATGCGTGCGGCGAGGCGTTGGGAGGTTTGCAGCCAGCGGGGATACAGCATTTGACAAGGAATGCACGTCTGCCTAGCTACGGGCGAACCGGTTCGGCGAGTCCGAATTTTTTCCAATCTTCCGTGGCTTTTCGCGCCGATTCCAATCCGAGTCCAGAACCCATCCCGGTGGCGATCACCGGCGCGGGCATCGTGACTTCGATGGGGTTCGATTTTGCCGGAAACGCGACGGGCTTTCGCTCCGGTCGAACGGCGTTTCGTCCGGTCACGGCGTTCGATGTTTCCCGTCAACGGGTAGGAACGGCGGGAGAGGTGGATACGACCCAAATTTCGCCCGGCTCCCGGATCGCCCGACGCGATTGGGAGCGGATGGATCGGGGCACCCGGCTCGCTTGGTGGGCCGCGCGGGAGGCGATGGAAATGGCAGGACTGAACGGCGGATCAATGCCCGTTGTGGTCGGGACCTCAGCGGCGGCGATGCCGATTGGTGAAGATTATTACAAACGAGCGGTCGAAGCGCCGGACCGTCGCGCCGGGCAGTTGCTCAGGACGGAAGCCTATCAGGTGCAGCGACAGATGATCGCCATGGCGCGCCATCTCGGCGTGGCCGGGCCATTGCGTATCGTTTCCAACGCCTGTGCTTCCGGGGCGAACGCCATCGGTCACGCGTTTCATCTGGTGCGCTCGGGGAAGGCGGAACGCGTCCTCGCGGGCGGTTACGACGCCCTTTGCCAACTCGTTTTCGCGGGCTTCGATGCCTTACAGGCGCTCAGTCCGTCGGGCCTGCCACGACCGTTCGACGCCGCGCGCGATGGCCTCGCCTTGGGCGAAGGCGCGGGATTCGTGGTGGTGGAATCGCTGGCCGCCGCACGGGCGCGAGGCGCACGGGTGATGGCGGAAATTCTCGGCTACGGCGCGGCCACGGACATCCATCATCTCACCCAGCCGCATCCCGAAGGTGACGCGGCGTTGTCGACCATGACCGCCGCGTGTCGCATGGCGGGAGTTTCGCCGGAGGAAATCGATTACGTGAATTCCCATGGCACCGGCACGCCGCTCAACGATGTGGCGGAAGGCCGGGCGATCCAACGTTGGGCGGGCGAAGCGGTGGCGGGTGTGAAAGTCAGCTCGACCAAATCGGCGATCGGCCACCTGCTCGGTGGCGCCGGCGCGGTGGAGGCGGTGATTTGCCTGATGGCCCTTGAAGGCCAGTGGTTGCCCGCGAGCTTGAACGTTCGTGAGGCGGATCCGGTTTGCACCTTCGATCTCATCCGCGAACCGCGTGAGGCGCGGGTGCGCACCGTGTTGACCAATTCGTTCGGCTTCGGCGGGGCGAACGCGACATTGATTTTTCGCAAGGAGGACGTGGCATGAGCGGGCGAATCGCGATCGCCGGAACCGGGGCCGTGAGTTCGGCGGGGTGGGGTGTGCCGGCATTGATCGCGGCGCTCGACCGCGGCGAGGCACCGCCGGTTTCGATTTTGGAACGTCAGGGGGTTCTTACACCGGTTCGCCGGGTGCCGGAAAATGCCGCGGGCGTTCCGAAGTCCGGGCGATTGCGACGCACGAGCCCGGTTTCCAAGTTCGCCGCGGCGGCCGCGATCGAGGCGATCGGTTCGGAACGGCTCGCGAAAATCGCCGCAGGCGAATGGCGGGTCGGCGTGATCTACACGCTGCTCAACGGTTGCGTGAACTATAGCAACCGTTTCTTCGGTGAGGTTCTGGCCGATCCTTCGATCGCAAGCCCGATCCTTTTCCCCGAAACCGTTTTCAACGCGCCGGCGAGCCACCTCGCGGCGATGCTCGGGAGCGTTTCGCCGAACGACACATTGTTAGGCGACGGCGCGGAATTTTTCACCGGCTTGGAAGCGGCGACCGAATGGATCGGCCGCGGCGACGTGGATGGCTGCGTGGTCGTCGGAGCGGAAGAACTCGATTGGTTGAGTGCCGAGGCGCTGAAGTTTCATTCGCGCGATTACGTTCCTTCCGAAGGCGCGGGAGCGCTTTATTTGGAAGCGGGTGACGGAGCGGTGCGGCTGCTTCAGGTGCCGGATCCCGTGGCATTTTCGTCGGAAACGAACCGGGCGAAAGCGGCACAGCGTTTGAGGGCGGAAATCGCTCCGGAAGACGAACCTGCCACGTTGTTGGTCGATGGACTTTGCGGGGTCGCCCGCGTCGACCGGGCGGAACGACTGGCGTGGAAAAACTGGTCCGGTCCACGGCTGTCGCCTCGCACGATCACCGGTGAGGCGCTGGGTGCGTCCGCCGCGTTTCAGTGTATTCTAGCGGTGGAGGCGATTCGGGCCGGGCGTGCGGATCAGGCGATCGCTTTCGCGCTCGGGGGGAACGAACAAGCCGCCGGGGCGAGGTTCGGGCGATAGGATTCTATAGGTCCTATACGTCCTATGAATCTTATAGGACCTATGATTTCTTCGCTTCCGGATGCAGGATCCGCTCGAAGTTCCCTTCTTCGCAGCAACGAACGAAGCTTTCGGTCAGGCTTTTGAGTTTGTCCCAGCCGTCGCGAATGTCGGCGGCTTCCGTGGACGTGATCGAATGGTCGATCGCCGCATCGGAAATGCGACTGAGCAGGTCGGAGAACTGGCCGATGATTTCCTGCGTCGCGGGAAGAATGCCTTTCTTGAATTGTCCGCCGTTCGGGTTGGGCACGAAGTAGCCTCCGCTTTGACGGCAAAGCCATTCGAGAATGCCCGGGTCTCCGCTCAGTTCGATGACTTTGAGCAACCGATCGAGCGGATTGCGGCTGCCGGAACCGTCTTCCGACTGCTTTTCCGCCCACTTGTAAACGAGCGAGAGCGAGATGCCGAGTTCGGCCGCGATGGCCTTCGGGCTCGTTTTTTGAAATGCATTTCGCAACACCTCGTGGCTTTCCATGGCGGAGCCATAGCAAATCCACGGGCGATGAAAAGCCGCACGTTGCGATTTGTCAGGCTCCGCCGGCCTGCTCTTCGTCGTGGGGAAACTCGTTCTTGTGAGCGATCGAGTAGTGCGCGATGTCTTCCACTTCGCTGACCGTGAGGACTTTGCAAAGACGTTGGCGGAGCTCCTTCGCGCCGGGAAAGCCTTTGCAATAGGCCATCAACCGCGAGCGCATGGCGATCATGGTCTGGCGTTCATCGCCGTTCTTACCCGTCTCGACCGCCACGCGACAGTGACGCATCACCATCGCCCAGCGTTCTTCGAGCGGCACGGTGGGCAGAACTTCGCCGGTGGCGAGGAAATGCTTCGCCTCGCGGAACACCCAGGGATTCTGCATCGCGGCGCGGCCGATCATCACGCCGGAGACCGCGGTTTCACGCTTGCGACGGGCGACGTCGGCTCCGTTGGCGATGTCGCCATTGCCGATGACCGGCACGGAAACGGCGCGCGCGACGGCGTCGATCACGTCCCAACACGCTTCGCCCGTGTAACCCTGGGCGCGAGTCCGGCCATGCACGGCGATCGCCTGCATGCCGCAATCGACGAGGATGTTTGAGACTTCGACGGCGTTGATCGATTTTTCATCCCACCCGATGCGGATTTTCGCCGTCACCGGCACGCGATCACCAACCGCCTTGGCGACGCCTGATGCAACCGATGCCAGCACGGGGCAATCTTTCAGGAGGGACGAACCGCCATTCTTCGACACCACCTTGTTCACGGGACAACCGAAGTTGATGTCGATGAAATCGGGCTGCTTCCAATCGAGAATCTTTTTCGCCGCCTCACCCATCCGCTCGCCATCGGCGCCAAAAAGCTGCACGCCGACTGGCCGCTGTTCCTCGGTGAATTCGGTGTATTTCCGTGTCCGGTCGTCGCGCTGGAGAATGCCTTCGGCCGAAACGAACTCCGTCACCATCACATCGGCTCCCAATTCCTTGCAGATTTGCCGGAACACCACATCCGTCACCCCGGCCATCGGGGCAAGGTAGAGCGGGAACTTGTCGTCAGAGAACCACGGAAGCACGCGCCGAGTCTGGGGCTCGGGGGTGGAGATTTGAAATTTGAAATTTGAAATTTGAGAAGAAGAAACGGGAAGAGGCCGCCCGGGTGGGGGCGACCTCTTCTTTCAAATCTCAAATCTGAAATCTCAAATTCGTCGCGAAGCGACGTCACGCGTCCTTCGATTCGAGCACTTCGAGTTTCACCGGAGCGATGCCGCTGGAGGCGAAGCCGAGGCGTTGCGCGACGCCGATGGTGACGTCGATCACCCGGCCGCGCACGAACGGGCCGCGGTCGGTGATGGTGACGACTTCGGATTTGCCGTTGCGAAGGTTCACCACGCGCACCTTGCTGCCCATCGGGAGGGTCTTGTGAGCGGCGGTGGCGTCGCCGTTTTTGAGGCGATTGCCGCTGGCGGTGCGGGTGCCGCCGTTGGTGCGGACGGAGTACCAGGAAGCTTTGCCCTGCTGGGTCGAAGCGATCTGCCAGCTGTCGGCGGGTTGAGGTTTGGAAGCGGCCGTGCTGGCGGTGCAGCTCGGCATCAGAATGACTCCAGCGATTGCCAGGGCCACGGACTTGTATTTCCGGGTCATGTTCATCGTGTAAGTGCTGTCGTTGGTTAGTCGACGGCGCGGGTTTCCTAAGTGCCACAGGATCATGGGGCAAGGAAAAACGCCCCTGCGGCCGGTTGGACTCTTTCCAATATTTTGTAAAGACTCTCGGCCGATTGCTTAAGATAGGTGAATGATTTCCTTCAGCAAAAAGGCCCGGAATTTGCTAAATTGATTCCATGCTGGGAAACTGGATGCCTTCGAGCAGGGATCGGTTCACGGCGGCCGATTTCGCCTTTCTCACCGAAGTGCTGGTGCCGGGTGAAGGTCGTGCGCAGGTGACACGTCTCTGGCACGATCCCCAGGCGTTGACCCAAGTATTGGATTTGAACGAGGTGTTCCGCGCTGTGCTCGATTCGCCCGCGGCGCTGGAGGTTTCCCCGCCATTTTATTTTTACGTGCTGGTCCGCCACGCGTTCGTGCAATCCGGACTGACCGATGACGCGCTGGCCGATTATGTCGGAGGAGTTCTTGCGGATCAGATTCCCAGCCATCACGGTGGCAAGCTCATCGAACTGGCGAAGGAAATCGCCTACGCGGCGGATTTTCTCACGCTGCTCGAGGCTTCGCCCGGGCGGCTGCGCTTTTACCTGCAAGTGGCGGCGGGCAACCAGTTCCTCGTGCTGGCCGGGATGTACGCCGGGTTTTTGGAACGACGGGCCGAACGTCGAGGCGCGCCGGGAGTCGAGTTTTACGAAGCCTTCGCCCGCCATGCGTTCCGGGGAGCCGCCGATAACCGTCAGGCGCCCGCGGATGCCCCACGGGAATTGCTGGGCGAATTATCGGAAGTCCTCCCCGACGCCCGCCGGTCGCTGAACCGGGTGGCCGAAGAGTTCGTCTTTTTGGGCGAATAGCTCAGGGCGCGTTTTCCCAGACCAGCCGGACCAGCCGCCAGCCGTCGTCGCGTTTCCGCCATTCGAACGTGGCTAGAACCGGTCCATCGGACGGACGATAGGTGGGAAAAACGACCTGGGCGTCGAGCGAGGCACGGACCGTCGCTTCGTCGCCCGTGACGGAAATTTCATCGAAACCGGTCACCTTCACCCGGCTCTCCTTCGCACTGCGGCAGAACCATTGGTAGCCCGCCTCCAGTTCCTGCCGGGCGAACCGGCCATTCGCTTCTTCGACTGACGGGACGGAAAGCGCGACCGGGTCGTCGAGCAACTTGGTCAGGGTGAATGTTCCGAGCGCGCGGCTTGCGGCTCCGGTTCCGGCTTCGAGATTCGCCAGATCGATCAGATTTTTCGTCCGGCGTTTGACGACTTGCCCGGGCGAAAACCACCAGAACAGGAAGCCGGCGAGGACGGCGGCCACGAGGGCGAAGAGAGCGAACCGGCGCATGGGCGGACCATAGACGGAGTTTCGCCTGTAGGCGAGGAGCGTCCTCAGGGGCGGCGCCTCTTCCGGTGCCGAGGGCGTCGCTTGGCCTAATAGCTTTTGAGTGGCCAGGGACCAGGGAAGAGTTCCAGTGGAACGGACCGCGAGCTTCAGCTCGCCCCATCATGCCAAGCATCCCATTGCAACGGGGCGAGCTAAAGCTCGCGGTCCGTCCGTCACTTCTTCGTCGGATCGTAGAAAATCCGGATGTCGGCCTTTTCGCCGCCGAGAAGTTGTTGGGCGCGTTTGAGAGCGTCGCGGGTGGAAAGGTTCGGATTGCTCGGGAAGGTGAGGAACAGGTTGCTTTCGCCTTCCTTGCGATTGCAGCCCTCTTGCAGGGTTTCGAGAATGCCGGATTGCTTCAGCACGCGATAGACCTCGCGGCTCGCTCCGGAGACGATGATGTGGCGATCGTGGGAGCGGGCGAATTTGATCAGATCCTCCAACGCCATCACGCTGGTCGCGTCGAGATGGCGCGCGTTTTTCATCCGCAAGATGATCACGCGCAACGAGGCATCGGAAACGGTGCGCTGGATCTGGGTGCGGAAGAGTTCCGCGGCACCGAAGAACAGATCGCCTTCGACATGCACGATCGAAATCGCGGGAATCGGTCGAGGCCGTTTTTCGCCCTTTTCCCGGAGTTCGCCGGTTTCGTCGAATTCGTACTCCACCAGGTAGGGCTTGCTCGCCTTGCGGAGGAACAGGGTGATCGAAATGGCGACGCCGATGAAGATGGCGACGTGCAAGGGCGTGAGCAGCGTCGCGATGAAGGTCGCGATGAGCACGGTGGCGTCATCGTGGGTGGACTTCAGGCAAATGCGGATGTGGCGCGCGTTGAACAGCGCCAGTCCGAGCGCGATGATCAGCGCGGAGAGGGCGGCCTTTGGGACGAAGTCGATCAACGGCACGCCGATCCTCGGCGAGAGCGCGATCAGCACTGCGGCGATCAGGATGTAGATCCCGGCGAATGACGACGAGAAACGGGTCCGGGCGCCCGAGGCGAAATTGAGCGCGGAGCGGGTCAGCGAGCCCGAGGCCGGCATCCCGCCGGCGAAGGCACTGGCGAGGTTCGCCATGCCGACCGAGAACATGTCCTGATTGACGTCGGGGTGATCGCCGCTGCGCGAAGAGATCGTTTTCGCCATCAAGGTGTTTTCCAGAGCGGCGAGGAAGGCGATGGCGAATGCGACGCCGGTGAGCAGGGCGAAGTCCTCGAAAATGCCGACGCGGGTGAGGTTCGGCAGTTTGGGGACGAGGTCGGTCAGCTTGAAGGTCGTGAAATGCGGCACTTGCCGGAACGGCTCCGGACCGTAGCGCACCAACGGGCCGAAGATCGCCGACGTTCCGATCAACACGATCGCGAAGTTCGGCCACTGCGGCCGCCATTTTTTCAAGGCAAAGTAGGCGGCGAAAGTCACCGCTGAAATCAGGAGCGACGGCCAGTGGCTTTGGGGTAGCGAACGGACCAACGCCACGACCAAACCTCCGAATGTGCGGGAAGCCGTCGGGCTCATCACCGAAGCGAGTCCCAGCACGTCCTTGAACTGATTGACAATGATCAGCACGGCGGCGCCGGCGGTGTAGCCGACGAGCACGCTGCGCGACACATACTGCAGGAGATCCGCCACTTTCAGCAAAGCCCCGCCGATGAGCACCAACGCGATCATCAGCACCAGCAAGGGCACGAGTTCGGAACTGCGGGCCTGCAACGCGGTGTTGCCTGCGAAGAAGCCGAACAGCATCAGCGCCGTCGCATTCGTCGGGCCGAGCGAGGTGTGGCGCGAGGAAGAGAAAAGGGGTGCGGCGAGGGGCGCGACGATCGCTCCGAGGATGCCGAAGACGATCGGGAGCTGGGCGATCGAGGCGAAGGCGAGCGACTGTGGAATCGCCAGCATCGTCACGTTCAAAGCGGCGCGGGCGTCTTGCTTCGCTTTGGTGCCGTCGTAGCGCTTGAGGGTATCGAGAAAGGGAAAGGCGCGGATTTGTTCTTCGGCGAAAAACCGGCGGATGCCATGGAGCACCTTCGAGACCTTTTTGCTCGGATTCATGCGTCAACGAAATCGGGCGCGACGGAACAGGATCATGCCCACCCCTACGCAAATGACATTCGGCAGCCACAAGGCGACCGTGACCATCGTGTCACTGCGGAACTGGTCGGCGAGGGAGGTCGCCAGGAAGTAGCCCGCGCCGATCAACAGGCTGAGCACCAGGCCGCTGGAATTGTCGCGGCGGCGGGTGGTGATGCCGAGCGGGATGGCGATGAAGGCGAAAGCGAGGCAAGCGAACGAAAACGAATAGCGCTTGGTGATTTCCGCGCGGTATTCGCGGCGTTTGTTTTTTTTGAAGAGCTGGGGGTCGGCGATCGCGCTTCTGAGCTGATCGTTGCTCATCGCCGAGGGTTTCAGGCGTTTCGGCTTGGAATCCGAGAAGCCGAGATACCAATACTTCGCTTCGCCCGCGAAGGCATGGTCCACCGAACCGTCGTTTTTGTGCGACTCGATGAAGGCGTCGTCCAGCGTTAGGCGGAATTCCTTCTTCACCTGATCCACGTGCAGGCCGACGCGGCCGGAGTGAATGTAGGCCGGTTGCGGACCGTTCGGATCGCTCGATTTGCGCGTTTGATAGAGGTGGAAGCCGACCAATTCGTCGCCTTCGCGGCCTTCGATGAAGACCTTTTGGTTGGAGAATCGCGACTGGACCGCGCCCGGGTCCAGTAGCGCGCGCGGATCCCGCAGGAACTCCTGATAAAGCAGATCGGCCATGCTCGCGCGGGCATTCGGGGCGACCCGCACGTTGAGCCACAAGCAGACGGCCGAAAGCACGGCGGCGATCAGGAAAACCGGAGCCGCCAACCGGGTGAGACTCAATCCGGCCACCCGGAAGCCGGTCAGTTCCTGTTCCGAGGACATCCGGCCGAACACCAGCAGGAGGGCGGAAAGGAAGCCCCAAGGAATCGTGAAAATCAGCGAAAACGGCAGGACGTTCAGCAGGAAGCGGCCGATGAGTCCCAGTGGCGCGTGTTGTTCCACGAGCAGTGGCCGGATTTCCCGGAACAAATTCCCCAGCACCAGCACCAGACTCAGCACGGCGATCGCGAAAAACGTCCCGAAGAGCACCTGTTTGCCGATGTAACGATCCGAAATCCGCATGTCGTCCGGCGAGTCTGGACCTGCCTCGACGAACTGTCGAGAGACAAGCGGGCCGCTAACAGTTAGCGCCCGTTGGGTAAAATCTCCTTGCGACGAACGCGTCCGCTGCTTTGCTCCGCGGACTCATTTCCCCGGGAAAACAGGGCGATTGGCACGCCACCCGCTTTTCCGGTCGAACCCACACCGCGTTTCTTTTCCCATGACCTTCGATCCAGCCCGTTTTTCCAGTGATCTTCCCGTCAGCCGCCGCAGCGTGCTGGGAACTCTTGGCTTGGCGGGATTGGCATTGGCGGCCTCGGCTTCTCCGGCGAAAGCCTTTTTTGTCCGGAGCACGCCGGCGACGGTCGATTTGGCCGATTTGCCGCCCGAATGGGTGAAGTCCCAAGGCGCGATGTTGCCCGAATACGCGAAGTATCTGGCTTCATTAAGGCTCACCCGCGTGACGCCCCGCCAGGTGATCGACGCCCACGCGAAGCAGCACGGCCGGGTATGGAACGCCCTTCCGCCCAAAGCGTTGTGGAAGTACATGGGGCCGACGTTGAAGGTGGTGGATCGCATTGGCGCCGAACTCGACATGTCCGCGAAGGAAATCGTTTCGGTTTACCGTAGTCCGGCCTACAACGCGCGCTGCCGGGGGGCGAAGAGCAATTCCTGGCACCAATCCAACGTCGCCGCGGATGTGCGCTTCCCCGTGAAGCCCTCGACGGTGACCTCTCTGGCGCGGAAACTGCGCGGCCAAGGGGTGTTCGCCGGGGGGGTCGGCGGTTACAGCGGTTTCACCCACGTCGATACCCGCGGCACCAACGTCGATTGGTGACGGCCTGGAGGTCTGGACTTCGGGCACTGGAGGGGAAGACGTCCAATGCCCAAAGTTCCCACAGACTTTCAAGCTCAGTTGGGCGTAGCATAGGGTTTGGCATGTCTTCTTGATATTCCGCGATCACGTGACAGTTGCCGTTTGTATCGTTCGCCGAGGTGAGCGCCGCCGCAATCAAGCCTATTCAAGGGAATGAAAAAGGGGGCTCCGCGGGTGAAATTCCGCCCGCCCGCGCTTGCCCTGCGCTCCGTTCCGTCCATGCTCCGCGCGTCGTGAATTCCATTCCGGTTGAACCGTCTTTCGAATCCTTTGCCGAGCTGGCGCAGAAGGGGAACGTGATTCCCGTTTACACCCAGCTTGCGGCCGATTTCGAAACCCCGCTGTCCGCCTATCTTAAGGTGCGCGACAGCCGGCATGCCTTCCTTTTGGAAAGTGCCGAAAGCACGGACAAGAGCGGTCGATGGTCGATTCTCGGCACCAACCCGCGCCGCGTTTACGAAGCTCGCGGCAAGGAAATCACCGTTCGCGAAGGCGGGAAGACCCGCACGTTCACCGCGGAAGACGACGTGCTGGCCGCGCTGGAACGCGAAATGGCGCCGTTCAAGCCTGTGCGCCACGGCAACCTTCCGCCCTTCGTGGGCGGTTTGGTGGGCTATCTGTCCTATGACGCCGTGCGCCAGTTCGAGCCATCGATCGGCGCGCCGCCAAAGGACGAGCTGGGAATTCCGGAAGCGGTTTTCATGCTGGCCGATACGTTGGTCGTGTTCGACCAGCGCCTGCGCCGTTTGCAGATCGTCGCCAACGCCTTTCCCGCCGAACACGCGACGGTGGAAGAGGCGTATGCCGACGCGCAATTTCGCATCGCGGCGATCCTGGAAATGCTCGATCGCCCCTTGCACGTGCCCGCCCTTAACGGGCTCGGCCAAGTCGAACCGGTTCCGGCCGAAAGCAACACTTCGCGCGAGGAATTCGAAGCCATGGTGCTCGCCGGAAAGGAATACATCGCCGCGGGCGACGTATTCCAGTTCGTGCCGAGCCAGCGTTTCGCCACGCCGTTCCATCGGTGCCCGGTCGATCTTTACCGCGCGCTGCGCCACGTGAATCCATCGCCCTACATGTTCATCGTGGAGCTGGGCGACTTCTCTCTCGTGGGCAGTTCACCCGAAGTTCACGTCCGTTCGATCGGCGGGCGAATCGACATCCGTCCGATCGCCGGAACGCGCTGGAGGGGTAAGACGCCGGAAGAAGACGACGCGCTCGCCGCCGATCTCTTGGCCGACCCGAAAGAACGCGCGGAGCATTTGATGCTGGTGGACCTCGCCCGCAATGACGTCGGCCGCATCGCCCAGCACGGCAGCGTGCAGGTGGACGATTTCATGATCGTGGAACGCTACAGCCACGTCATGCACATCGTGTCGAACGTGACCGGCAAGCTCGCGCCCGAGCATAGCGCGTATGACGTGCTGCGCGCGACCTTTCCCGCGGGTACGGTCAGCGGTGCGCCGAAGATCCGCGCGATGCAGATCATCAACGAGTTGGAAAAGAGCAAGCGTTGCGCTTACGCCGGAGCGGTCGGGTATTTCGGCTTCGACGGCGGCCACGATTCGTGCATCACCTTGCGGACCTGCCTGCTGAAAGACGGCATGGCATACGTCCAAGCCGGCGCCGGTGTGGTGGCCGACTCCGTTCCCGCATACGAATACGAGGAAACTGTCAACAAGGCGAAGGGCATGCTGCGCGCCATTGCCCTCGCGAGAACTCTGGAATCCTGAGAGCCATGCTCCTCATCATCGATAACTACGACTCCTTCACCTACAACCTCGTCCAATACTTCGGGGAATTGGGCGCGGAGATGAAGATCATCCGCAACGACGCGATGAGCGTGGAAGAGGTGAAAGCGCTCAAGCCTTCGCGGATCTGCGTTTCGCCCGGTCCATGCACGCCGAACGAAGCGGGCATTTCCTGCGACGTCATCCGCGAGCTCGGCGCGACCACGCCGGTCCTCGGTGTTTGCCTCGGCCATCAATCGATCGGACAGGTTTACGGCGGCGACGTCATCCGCGCGCCGCGTCTGATGCACGGCAAGACCTCGCCGATTTTCCATTCCGGCAAAAGCGTCTTCGCCGGATTGGCGAATCCGTTTCAGGCGACGCGTTATCACTCCTTGATCGTGAAGAAGGAAACGCTGCCCGATTGCCTCGAAATCACCGCTTGGACGGAAGAAGACGAGATCATGGGCCTGCGCCACAAGGAATTCCCGGTGCACGGCGTGCAGTTCCACCCGGAATCGATTCTCACGCAGGACGGCAAACGCATCCTGGAGAATTTCTTGAAGATGTGATGTGGAGTGCTGCGATTCATCGCAGCTTTGCGTCTTAAAGCGCTTATCCCCACAAAGCTGCGATGAATCGCAGCACTCCACGTCAGGCTCCCGGCAAATGCTCGTCGCAGTATTCCCGGCCGTCGTGACCGACGCGGAAGTCGAGTGATGGCGCGTGATGCTCGGTGCGCTGGCAAATGCTGCAGGTGTGGAAGGCTTCGCGAATCGGGCGAAGCTTCGATTGGTATTCGCGGCGCTTCGCCCGGGCTTTGAAGAGTAGCTTGCGGGATTTCCAAAGCAACGGCGCGACCCAAATCAGAAGGTTGAGGTGGGCGATGAGCAAAAAGGGAATCAGCTCGGGTTGCACCAAGCTCAGGAAAAGCACCACGGCGAGATCGATTTTCGCGAACACATGGCAGGGAACCGGAATGAAAAAGAACAACCGGAGAGGGTAATCCGGATAAAACCACGCGAAGGCAAGAAAGGCGGTGGTATAGAGCCACGAGCCTGGAAAAAAGGTCGTCGTCGGTGCCAACCAAGCACCCACCAGTAAGCTGGCCCAGCCTAACAACAGGAACAAGGTGGCACGGGTGGAACCCCATTCGCGTTCCAAGCTGTCGCTGATCGTGAACGCGAACGAAACCGCGCAGATGAAGAACAAGAGGGAGAGCGGACCGGGCGGTCCCATCCCTTGGGGGGCGAAGAGAAACGTCGGGATCCGCCACCATTCGCCCGCGAGGATTTTCGCTTTGTCGAAATTGAGCAGCAGGCCGAATTCCGGCTTCGTCCAGGAAATGGCGTAGACCAGTGCGCCGATGACGGTGAGGCACTTGAAAAGTCCGGGGAAGGCGAGCCAGTCGAACTTTCGTTCCAGCTTGTTGAGCCGATTCATGCGGGCGGAAGAATCGCCGATTCCGGCCGATTGACAAGCATCCGCCCGGCCGACACGCTCCGCCGCGTGTCCGACGGATTGAAACGCACCCCCTTGGAAGCCGCCCATGTCGAACTGGGCGCGAAGCTCGTTCCCTTCGCGGGTTGGATCATGCCGGTGCAATACACGTCGATCCTCGACGAACACGGCGCGGTCCGGAGCAAGGCAGGGATTTTCGACATTTCTCACATGGGTCAGTTCCGCGTCACAGGCGATGGCGCCGAGACATGGCTCAACCAAATGCTCGCCAACAACGTGGCGAAACTTTCGCCAAGCGAAGGCCAATACACGTTTCTTCTCAACGAACGGGGCGGCGTCATCGACGACCTCATTATCTACCGGACCGCGGCGGATTCGTTCTTCCTCGTGGTCAACGCCTCGATGATCGACGAGGACTTCGCTTGGTTTGCGAAGCACTTGCCCGAGGATCTGGTGCTTAGCAACGAAAGTGAAGTCTGGGCCGGCATGGCCGTACAGGGCCCCGAATCCGCCGCCGCGTTCGCCAAGGTTTGCCCGGGCGAAACCTTGCCGCCGCGCAATGGCATTTCCACCACGTCCACCGGCTGCATCGTCTGCCGGACCGGCTACACCGGGGAAGATGGCTTCGAGTTCTTTTCGCCCGCGGCCGAAGGCGGGGAGTGGTTCAAAAAATTCGTCGCCGCCGGTGTCAAACCGTGTGGCCTCGGCGCGCGCGACAGCCTTCGCTTGGAAATGGGCTATCCGCTCAATGGTAGCGACCTTTCCCCTGATCGCACGCCTTTGGAGGCGGGCCTCGGGTTTTTCGTCGACCTGGAAAAAGGCGACTTCATCGGTCGCGACGTGCTCGCGAAGCAAAAAGCCGAAGGCCTCACGACCAAGCTGGTCGGCCTGCGCTACACCGACAAAGGCGCGCCGCCTCGCGCTCACTACGGCGTGTATTCACCCGAAGGCGAAACGCTCGGCGAACTTTCCAGCGGCGTCCTTTCGCCCAGCCTCGGCCAAGGCATCGGCATGGCCTACCTGCCGGTGGCGTGGACAAAGTTAGGCACCCAGCTAACAGTCGACGTCCGCGGTCGACGCTTTCCGGCCAAGGTCGTGAAGAAACCGTTTTACAAGCCCGTCCCGAAATCCTGACATCCCTGCGAGTTCATGAACGTCCCGACCGATCTCCGATACGCTTCGTCCCACGAATGGGTGCGCCTGGAAGGCGAAATCGCCACCGTTGGCATCACCGACCACGCCCAAGAAGAACTCACCGACGTGGTGTTCGTGGAGCTTCCGGAAATCGGTCGCGTGGTTGACGCGGGTGATCCCACCGCGGTGGTCGAATCCGTCAAAGCCGCGAGCGACATCTACGCGCCGATCGCCGGCGAAGTGTTGGAAGTGAACCTCGACGTCGAAAGCGATCCCTCGCTCGTGAACAGCGATCCTTACGGCCGTGGCTGGATTTTCAAACTGCACGTGAAAAGCGCGGCGGATGTCGAATCGTTGTTCACCCCGGAACAATACATTGCCCAAATCGGGTGACGCCTCGCGCGAACTGAATTTCCCTGACCTTTTCGAAGGCGCGCTTCACCGGTGCGCCTTCGCCCTTTCTCCCAAACCGCTTTTTTTCCCGCCATGTCCGCCCGCCTCGATTTCCTTAGCCGCCACCTTGGTCCCGTCGGCTCCGAACGCGATGAAATGCTTCAGGCGATCGGCTATCCGTCGCTGGACGCGCTGGTCGATGCCGCCGTGCCCGCGGGCATTCGTTCCGATCGTCCGCTCGAATTGCCCGAGGCCCGCTCCGAAACCGATGCGCTCGGCTGGCTGCGTTCGATCTTTTCGAAAAACCAAGTCCTCAAGTCGTTCATCGGCCAAGGCTATTCCGGCACCCACGTGCCCCATGTGATCCAGCGGAACATTCTGGAAAACCCCGGCTGGTACACCGCCTACACGCCCTATCAGGCGGAGATCGCGCAAGGTCGTCTGGAGGCGCTGCTGAATTTCCAGACGATGATCACCGATCTGACCGGGCTGGATGTGGCGAACGCCTCGTTGCTCGACGAAGGCACCGCCGCGGCGGAAGCGATGAGCCTCGCGTTGGCGAGCAAGCCGAAGGGCAAGTCGATCTTCGTTTCCTCGCGCTGCCATCCGCAGACGATCGATCTTGTCGAAACCCGTGCCGAGCCGCTGGGCATTCAAGTGATTACGGGCGATTGGGAAACGTTTGAACCGTCCTCCGTAGCGGATCTTTTCGCGGTGCTCGTGCAGTATCCGGACACTCGTGGACGCATCGATGATTTCACCGGCTTCTTCGAGAAGGTTCATGCGGTGGGGGCGATCACCATCGCCGCCGCCGACTTGCTCGCGCTGACGGTGTTAAAAGCGCCGGGCGAATTCGGCACGGACATTTGCGTGGGGAATAGCCAGCGTTTCGGCGTGCCGATGGGTTTCGGCGGTCCGCACGCGGGCTTCATGGCGTGCAAGGACGAGTTGAAGCGGAAGATGCCCGGTCGCTTGATCGGCGTGTCGATCGATTCGCGCGGCAAGCCCGGCTACCGGCTTTCGCTGCAAACGCGCGAGCAACACATCCGCCGCGACAAGGCGACGTCGAACATCTGCACCGCCCAGGTGCTGCTCGCGGTGATGGCGTCGATGTATGCCGTTTATCATGGTCCGGAGGGCCTCAAACACATCGCCCGCACGGTGCATACCCGCACGGTGCAGTTGAAGAAGCTGCTGGAAACGATCGGGTTGGAAACCGAAGCCGGCCCGTTCTTCGACACGCTCGTGGTCAACGTGCCGCCGGGCAAAGCGTCGGAAGTGCATGCCGGAGCGCATCGCGCCGGTTACAACCTGCGCGACCTCGGCCCGGATCAAGTCGGGGTGGCGTTCGACGAAACGACGACCGAAGGCGATGTGCTCGCGGTGTTTTCCGCCTTCGGCGGCGCGGGCGAATTGCCGGTTCCGAGCGGCCCGGTTTGGCCGGAGAATCTTTCCCGCACCACGCCGTTTCTCACGCAGTCGGCGTTCAACCGCTTCCATTCGGAAACGGAAATGCTGCGCTATTTGAAGCGCCTCGAATCGAAGGATCTCGCGCTCAACGAATCGATGATCGCGCTCGGTTCCTGCACGATGAAGCTCAACGCCACGGCGGAAATGATGCCGCTGAGTTGGCCGGAAGTTTCCTCGCTGCATCCGTTCGTGCCCGCCGAGCAGAGCCTCGGCTACCGCGAGATGCTCGAATTGCTCGAAGGCTGGCTGGCCGAGATCACCGGTTTCGCCGCCGTTTCGCTCCAACCGAACGCCGGCTCGCAGGGCGAATACGCCGGTTTGCTGGCGATCCGCCGCTACCATCTCGCGAACGGCGACACGCATCGCAACGTCTGCCTGATCCCCGTTTCCGCCCACGGCACCAATCCGGCGTCGGCGGTGATGGCGGGCATGAAAGTCGTCGGTGTGAAATGCGATGACAAAGGCAATATCGACGTCGCCGACCTCGAAGCACGGATCGCGGAGCATCGCGAAAACCTTTCCTGCCTGATGGTGACGTATCCTTCCACGCACGGCGTGTTCGAGGAAACGATCGTCGACATCTGCGAAAAGATCCACGCCGCGGGGGGGCAGGTTTACATGGACGGCGCGAACATGAACGCGCAGGTCGGTCTCACGAGTCCCGGCCGGATCGGTGCGGACGTTTGCCATCTCAACCTCCACAAGACCTTCTGCATTCCGCATGGCGGAGGCGGTCCTGGCGTTGGCCCGATCGGCGTTGCGAAACAACTCGTCCCTTATTTGCCGGGACATCGGGAACTGTCGGAGGCCGAAGGTGCCGTGTGCTCCGCGCCATGGGGCAGCGCGTCGATCAACACGATCTCGTGGATGTATATCGCGATGATGGGCGCAACCGGGCTGACGCAGGCGACCGCCACCGCGATCCTCAACGCCAACTACACGGCGAAACGGCTCGCACCGTACTTCCCGGTGCTCTACACGGGCAACCACGGCCTGGTCGCCCACGAGTGCATCATCGACGTTCGCCCGCTGAGCGAAAAGAGCGGCATCACCGTCGAGGACGTTGCCAAGCGCTTGATGGATTACGGTTTCCACGCCCCGACCATGAGCTGGCCGGTCGGCGGCACGCTGATGATCGAGCCGACCGAATCGGAGTCGAAAGCCGAGATCGACCGTTTCTGCGATTCGATGATCGCCATCCACGGCGAGATCATGGCGGTCGTGAATGGGGAATCCGACGCGAAGGACAACCCGCTCAAGAACGCCCCGCATACCGCCGACATGGTTTGCGGCGACGAGTGGAATCACGCTTACTCCCGCGAACAAGCGGCCTATCCGTTGTCGGGTCTGCGCTTGCATAAGTTCTGGCCGTCGGTCGGTCGCATCGATAACGTCCACGGCGACCGCAACCTCGTCTGCACCTGCGACACGGTCGAGGCCTATGCCTCGATCCAGTGAGTAAGTGACTCTGACTCAGGATGTGCTATGACTGCCATTGTATGAAAACCTTCCCGTTTCCCTCACTATTGGGCGTTGCCATCGCATTTGTAATCGTCGCTTCGCCTTCGCTGGCTCCGGCTCAAAGCGCGAGTCTGCCGGAAAAACTCCCCGCTCCGGCGGAACTCCCGGTCAATCTTCGCTGTGTGGTCACCTTGGATCCGGAGAATCGTTCGACCGACGCGGCGGAGCAATCGTCCAAATCCGGTTTCACCGGTCCTAACATCCTGGAAGGGATCGTTGTCCGCATCGATCAGGACTGGCTGGTGCTCAAGGATGGTAACTACGAAAATTGGATTCCCCGGGCGAAAATCCTGACCATCCGGGTTTCCCGCTGAATTGTCGCGAGATGTCTTCGCCTTTGATCGATTGGACCGCCTGGGAGCCGAAAACTCCAGCGACCTTGATGTTCATCGTCCGTGAGGGACGTATTCTGTTGATCGAAAAAAAGCGCGGCCACGGCGCGGGCAAGATCAACGGTCCTGGCGGCAAGATCGATCCGGGCGAAACGTCGCTGGAAGCCGCCGTTCGCGAAACCCAGGAAGAGCTAGGCATCACTCCGCTCGCGCCGCGCAAGCTCGGCGAGTTGTGGTTCGCCATGTCGGACGTGCCCGACATCCTGTGTCATGTTTATCGCGCGGACGCCTTCGAGGGCGAGCCGGTGGAAACCGCGGAAGCCGTGCCGTTGTGGGCGGCTTTGAACGACATTCCTTACGACCGGATGTGGGTCGATGATGTCATGTGGCTTCCTTTGCTGATCGACGACATCGCCTTCCGCGGGCGCTTCGTGTTCGAAGAGGAATCGATGCTTTTCCACGAGATCGAGACCGGCCTCGTGTGGGAAAACTGACTGCAAAAAGGCCGTCAACCCATGATGGGATGACGGCCTTTTTTATAGGGGGAACAAAGGGAATCCGGTTAGACCAGGGAAGCCTTGAGCGCCTTGAACTGCGCCTTGAGCTTTTCGAGTTCCTTCTCGGAGCGATCGATCTGAGCGGCGAGGTTGGTGAGTTTCGCCACTTTGCCAGCAAGGCCGCCGCTCTTGGAAGAAGTGGTCACCCGGACCGTGCCGCTGCCGGCACCGCCGCGAAGCCAGCTCGAGATGGTAAGCTGGGAGATCTTGAACTTCTTCGAAGCCGCGCTTTGGCCACCACGGCCCTTGTCGGCGTTCACTTTATCAACATAAGCGAGAATCTCGCTCTTTTCCTTTTCGGTGTATCGCTTGCCCTTGGCCGCGTTGACGTTATTGGTCGTGCTCATGACAAGGAGAGACAAAACCCAGGTGACCAATGTGGCAAGATTAAATCTTGTTAAGGCGTGAAAATGTTATGAGTGAAATTACGAGGAGGGATGAGTGGGAGAGTTTAGATGCCTGGAATTTTTTATGAGCCGCAAAATCGGCCTTAGCGTTTTCGCCTGTATTTGCTTGTGAATCCGTCGGTTAGGTTACGTTCCGGCGTGGTTTTTTGAAAAAAATCCGGAAGTTGCCGATTTTGTGGATCACATGTGGGGGTCTCTCTCGCGACTCCTTGGTGTTGTGCTCCGAGATGCGTGGAGGCTCACGATTGATCCCCGCGAAGCTTATCCGCCTGAAAATCGGCCATCTTTTCGATCCAGAGATCGGCACCCGTCATGACCTTCGGGCGTTGTACCACACCGCCGAAGCCGATGAACAAATCCACGTCGGGATAGGTTTCCAAATCGGAGGCCCCATCTCCCGTAAGGATCACGCGTTCAGGAAGTAAGGCGGCTTTCCATTCACGCACGATCTCGTTTTTTCCGCCATTGCGGGTGGTGGGATAGTCCTGCCCATATCCCGTGTATTCGCCGTTCCCGTTGAGATAGAGGGGCACGGCTTCGACATGGTCGATGCCAAGTTGCCGGGCGAGGGGTTCGATCAGGGGAGCGAAGCCACCCGAGACGATCACCGGCGTCCAGCCTTCGGCCTTCAGTCGAGAGATCAATTCCGGTGTGCCCGGAGTGATGGTTTCACAGTAAAGCCGGGCCACCGCGTCGCAGGTTTTCTTGTCCGGCCGGATGATTTCCATGCGGCGCGGGAAAACTTCGTCCAGGGCGATCTCGCCATTCATCGCGGCATCGGTGAGCGCGACCACTTTTTGGAACACCGCTTCACCCCGGGCGCGGGCGAGTTCATCGATGCCTTCGATCGTGGAAAGCGTGGAGTCGCAGTCGAAAAACGCGATTTTGCCTCGTGGCCGGACGGGTGGATGGATCGTCAGAGGCACGCCAGGTTCCACAAGATCGAAAAGCTCAATCATGTCGGCGTTGCTCAGGCGAACGCATCCATGGCTTGCCGGTGTGCCGATGAGGTCTTCGCGGTTGGTGCCGTGCAGATAAATGAAGCGATCGAGCGTGTTGGCATTTTCGGGATCCAGGCCTTCGATGCGGAGAATGCGGCTAAGAATTAGATCGTCAGCCGATACGATGTCTTTTTCCCAAAGGCCCACGGCTTGCCGGGCGCGGAAAATGGTGCCCTCAGGTAGGCCGTCGCCGATTTTTTCCGAGATGCGAAAATTTCCCGTGGGAGTGCGATGGCTTCCCGGCTGACAGCCGACGCCTTTCGCCGCGGTGGAAACGGGAAAAGACCGCAGCAAGCGATCGCCTTGGAAGACGTGCAGGAGTTGATCGTCGATGGAAACTTCGAGGCGGAGATCGGGAGTCATGGCGGGTTGAGAACGAGCAAGGCGTTGTGGCCTCCCATGCTGTGGGAGAGCTTGAACAGCGGGCCGGTCGCGGGAGTCGCGAACGCGGGCAGAAGGAAAGGTTCCGGAGCGGTGAGGTGTCCGGGATTCGGCGGGAGCTCGGCGTTACGTAGGAACGCCGCGCAGATGGCGGTTTCCACCAACCCGCTCGTGCCAATGGTATGCCCGGTAAACGGCTTCAAGGGATGTAGCGACAGCGAAGAGTCGGGAAACGCGCGGCGGTAAGCGGCGGGTTCGGCGACCGCTTGGATCGCCGTGCCGGTGGCGTGCGGGCAAATCGCTTGCGGGACGCCATAACGCTCGGTCGCCGCGCGGAGGAGATCGACCGTTCGTCCGCCGTCGACGGGCATGCCGACCGGATCGCAGGCATCGGAGTTGGCGAGGTAGCCGAGGATTTGCGGGTGGCCGGTTCGGCCGGATTCGATCGTCATCGCCGCCGCGCCTTCCGCTGGAATGAAGCCAGTGGTTTCGGGCGAATAAGGATCGTTGCAGGCGTCGCGGGCGAGCAGGCCGGAAGCCGAATAGCCGTCGAGCAGAAAAGGGACGAGCGGCAGATCGACCGCTACGACCAACGCTCGGGGTACGACGCCGCTGTTCACCATCAACGTGGCCATGCCCAGGGCATCAAGCCCAGCGGAGCAGCCGCTAGCGAGGACGTGATAGGGGCCTTGAATGCCCAGCTCGATGGTGATCGCGGCGGCCGGTTCGCTGTGGATCGTGTTGCTCGCGGCCATCAGCCGGAAGGGTCGGCGGCCGGGCCAAGGAGAGAGCCAGCCGGCGGCGTTGCCCCGACTGGTTCCCAGCAGAAGAGCCGCCTCGCGGAGATCATCGGCCGACCAGCCGGCGTCGGCGACCGCCTGACGGGCGACTTCGAGAGCCGCCATCGTGGCGGGGCTCCATTTGCGATGAAGCAATTTCGCCCGGTTTTCGATCCAGCCTCCGGGTAAATTGGCGTAAGGACTGTCGTTTCCTAACAGTTCGCCTAGAGGACGAAACGGCGCGCGACCGTTCCGCACGGTCGTGAGAGTGGTGGCGAGATCGGCTCCGGCCGCGCCGAGCAGGCCGAGTCCGGTGATGGAAAGCGGGCGTTCGATGCGCGCGGAGTAGCAACTGAGCCGCCCGGCGGAAACGCGAAATTCCAAGGAAAGATGGATTTACCCGATTCGGCGGGCTGGATTCAGGGAGCGATCACTTTCAACCGGAGAAACTTCGGCGATTCGTTCGCTTGAATGGGGACCGTCACCTGGTGGTGTTCCGCGTTACCGGTGTCGGTGAGGATTTGCTCGGCGCCATTCGCGGGCGACCAGGAATCGGCGGTTAAATCGTTCGCGGTCTCGACGATCGCGGTCGCGTCTCCCGCGATTTTCGGATGCCACCAATCGAGCGTGAGTGAGGATTCGGAGGCGGTGAGTTTCGGCGAATGATTCGCCTGATCGGAAGAATCGGGTCGGCCGCCCAGATAATACTCCGCGAGATTGGGCAGGCCGTCGTGATCGGGATCGCCCGCGGCCGTTTGATCGCTCAACCCGGAAAAATTCGCCGTCCAATCGGTGAATGTGGTCGGCGCGCCGGAAAGGGTGAGCGTTGCCGCGTCCAAGGTCCCCGTATCGACGGCGGCCACGTCCGCGATTTTCAACGTCCAGGTTCCGGTCGAAAGCTCTCCCCAATGCCGGACGGAGCTGAACGTCCAGTGAAAGTCGTTGCCGCCATCGCCGTGAACTTCCGTCAGCTTGCTCGTCATGCCCGACGGCGAAGTCAGGGTGATGGCCAAGTCACCGCGGTAGGTGTGGGTGATGTCCAGAGCGAGGGTGACGTGTTCGACGCGAACGGGCGAAGAAACCACGAAGGTCCGGGTGATGCCGGCCGGAGTGTTGTCGGGAATGCTCGCGGGAAGTCCGGTGAGCGAAACATTGGTGGAAATCGCCGGAGGAAGGTTGATCCAGTTGGCGGCCAAATTGACGGCGGCGGTCGCGTCGACGAGTCCGGCACCGAACTTATGGTTGAAATGGAAACCGGCGGAGTTGTCGCTCCAATCGCTATCCGTGGAGGAAATTTTCTGAGCCGAGCGGATCAGGATTTCCTTCACGTCGCGCCAGCCCAGAGACGGATTTTTCTGAAGCATCAGGGCGACCACCCCGGCGGCGGTGGGAGTGGCGGAGGAAGTGCCGCTGAAACTCGCGTAATAATTGCCCGCGGTGCCTTGGCTTGTGTTGTAGCCGGATTTGCCCGTGCGGTCGGTGGTGGTGATTCCGAGCGTGCCGGTGTCACCACCTGAGGGAGCGACGCAGGTGAGATTCGCGCCGGGTTCGCTGTAATATGCCTGGTGGGTGAGGCTGTCGCTCGCGCCGATGGCGATGACATGCGGATCGTTCGCGTAGCCGTCGTAGTTCGAGTTGTCGTCGGCCTGGTTTCCATTGCCACCGGCCCAGAGAAAAATCGTGCCGAGTCCGTTGCGTCCTACACTGGTGGTATTGGCCAACGCGGCGCGGGTCAGCGATCCAGGACCCTCCACGCTCGAGCCCGTATCGCTGGGTCCCCAACTGTTGGTTTTGATGTGAACGAGGTTCGTGCCGGTCGCCAGGTAGTTCATCGCTTCCGCTTCCTGGCTGTCGGTCGTGGCCGCGGCGATCAGACGCATGCCGATGAGCTTCGCCTCGGGAGCGGAGCCGCAGCCACCGAGCGAATTGTTGGCGGGAGCGGCGACGTTGCCGGCGCAGGCCGTGCCATGGTTGTCGCCATTTCCCGGGTTCGGATCGAGGTCATTGCCGTTCCAATCCTTGCCGCTGGCGAGATCGACGTTCGCCGCCAGATCGGGGTGGGTGGTTTCCAAGCCGTCGTCCACTACGCCCACGCGGATACCGGTTCCTTTGACGCCGCCTGTCGAATCGTAGAGCCAGGCGTTTTCCACGCGGATGTCCGAGTTGGCCACCGCGACGTCTTGGTTTTGAAACTTCAGATGCCACTGCTGCGCGACGAGCGGATCGGTCGGCATCGTTCGAGGGATTTGCCACGACGCGAGTTGGACCTCCGCACCTTGCACGGAAGGCAAGCGGCGAAGCTCCGGTAAAATTTCCAAGGCGGCGAACGGATCCGCGGCCGCGATCAGGAGATACTCCGGCGCATAGTCGGGACGTCCCAAGCGTTTGAGCTCAAGAGGGAGAGACGGCTCTTCGGCTTCCTTGCTGGCGAGTTTCAACAGGATCTCCGAGGTGACAATTCGCAGCGGCGCGGTATCGGGAGCGTGGATTTCCCGGCATAATGGGAACGCCCGGCCATCGGGATCGAGTTCCCGCAGACGCGTCCGAAGCGTCGCGGGCGTGGCGGACGGCGTGAGTGGGACGATCCGGTCCTTTCCGTCGGCTTGGCGAATGACCGCTTGATTCAGGACCAAGGCGAAACCCCGGGCCTCGCTTTCTTTGGAGACTTCGAAATCGGCCGCCAACGGGGTGGCCACGGCTTTCTCCGGCTTCGCTTTGGCGGAAGGAGCGGGCGGTTGCTCCATCTGAGCGGGGCCCGCCGTCCGGCGCGAGTCGCGGAGGATCAGGCCGAGGAAAACGCAGGTGATGATCGCTGCCAGAACTCCGAGGAAAAGGCGGGCTCTGGATCTGGAATTTCCCGTGGGCATGGCTCCTTTGGAAACCTAAAACAATCGTCCAGGTTTTGCCGTTTCTCAAAATGGGAATCTTCCGCCGGAACCGGTCAGCCGCAGCCGCAGTGGCTGGCTTCGGCGGAACAAGCGGGATAAGCCGGTTGGTCCGGATCGCACTCCGGCGCGTCGAGCGACGGATTCGGTGCGAGCGTGCCGAGACCGAGCTTCGCGAGCAGCGCGCGATCTTTCTCCACGGCCGGATTTTTCGCGGTGAGGAGTTTGTCGCCGTAGAAAATCGAATTCGCGCCGGCGAAAAAGCACAGCGCCTGAGTTTCGTCGGAGAGTCGCGTGCGACCGGCGGAAAGACGGATCTTCGCTTTCGGGATCGCGATGCGGGCGACGGCGATCATGCGGACGAGATCGAAGGGATCGACCGCCGGGTTTTCCGATAGCGGAGTTCCGGGCATTGGCATCAACGAATTGATCGGCACGCTTTCCGGCTGTGGATTGAAACTGGAGATGACCTCCAACATTTTCAGGCGGTCTTCGATCGTTTCGCCCAAACCGAGAATGCCGCCACAGCAGACCGACATGCCGGCGTCCTGCGCGTTGCGGATCGTGCGCAGGCGGTCGTCGTAGGTATGCGTCGTGACGATGTTCGGGTAATGCTCGCGCGAAGTGTCGAGGTTATGGTTGTAAGCCGTGACGCCCGCTTCCTTGAGCGCTTTCGCTTCGTCCGGGCCGAGTTCGCCGAGAGTGACGCAAACTTCCATGCCGAGCGTGGAAACGTCGCGCACGATGTCGAGCACCTGCTCGAACCGTTGGGTGCCGCCGCGCACGCCGCGCCAGGCGGCGCCCATGCAGAAGCGGGTCGAACCAGTTTCGCGGGCCGCGCGGGCGCGTTCCATAATCGTGTCCTTGCTCATCAGGCGCTCGATTTCGATGCCCGAGTTGTAGCGGGCGGATTGCGCGCAATAGGAACAATCTTCCGAACAACCGCCGGTTTTGATCGAGAGCAAGGTGCAAAGCTGGACCTCGCCCTCCGGCCAGTTCGCCTCATGCACGGCGCGGGATTTCTGGATCAGCTCGAAAAAGGGCAGCTCGTGGAGGGCTTTGAGTTCAGCGAAAATCATGACGGAGCGAAGTGAATCCTAATAACGAATAACCAATAACGAATAACCCTTGCCTAAATTACCGGCTCCAACCGCCGTCGGCGATGGGGAGCTGGCCATGGCCGACCATGGTGTAGAGCGTTTTGCCGCGCGCGCCTTCGAGGGCGGTGCCGGTGGCGCCTCGCCACTTGGCGCTCATGCTTTCGGCGGTGTGGCAACCCCAGCTCTTGCAGTAGGCGTTGCGGGCGAAGGCCGACGAGCGGATCCGGCCGAGATCGTTTTCATGCAACCAGGCGGTGGAGGCGGCCATGATCTCATTGCCGTAATCGAGCATGAAACAATAGCGGTTCGAGTGACCGAAGTAGTCGAAGCTCTGGATCGAACCGGACGGACGGTTGTTGATCGCGCGGATGACATCGCCGCCGCTGTTCACCCAAATCAACGTGGCCTTTCGCTCGGCGGCGAGCTGACTGATCCAAGTGGTGTAAGGTTTGCCGTCCTCGCGACCGCGGGTTTGATAGCCGTCCTGATAGACCATCCAGACGAGCGGCGCGTCCTTGCCGTAGGCCGTGCGAATTTCCGCCATGCGCAGTGTCGAAGCCCGGACGAAATTCGCCCACCAACGGTCGTGCTGGTCGTCCGGCACGCGGTAGTTTTCCCAGCGACGGAGACTCGGGCCGCCGGTGAGGATCACGTGATCGGCGGAGGCGAGGCCGGTAAGGGCGAGGAACGCGACGGCGAGGATGCGCGGAAGACGGGCCATGGCGGAAAGGTTGGTCGAGTCGGTGGAAAAATCGAAGTACGAAATTCAACCGCGGATGGACGCAGATGAACGCGGATTAAGAGAGGCGATGGGTTTGTTCCCAGTATCCGTGGTTTGATTTCGACCAAAATAGGACCGGTTTTTTCTCTGATCTGCGTTTATCCGCGTTCATCTGCGGTTCATTTTCCGTCATCGCAGGATCAGAGTGCGGCGGCGATTTTTTCCAAGCCCTCCAGCATCCGGGCGCGCGGGCAGCCGAAGTTGAAGCGGAACCAGCCCGGCCAGCGGAAAAACGCGCCGTCGGACAGAAACAGGCCGGCTTTTTGCTCGAAATGCAGCGCCGGATTGTCGAGTTCCAGATCCCGTGCATCGATCCACGCGAGGTAAGTGGCTTCGCCCGGATGGATTTTCAGGCCGGGGCAGCGGGTGCGGATGAATTCCACCAGCGTGTCGCGATTCGTCCGCAGGTAGGCGGTCAATGCCTGCCGCCACGGTTCGCCATGACGGTAGGCGGCTTCGGCCGCATAGTAGGAAAGGGCGTTGATTTCCGCGAGGGTGTGACCTTTCGCGGCGTTGAAACGTCGGCGGACCGAATCATCCGGGATCACCGCGAACGCGTAGCCAAGGCCCGCAATGTTCCAGGTCTTGCTCGGGGCGAGCAGGGTGATCAGCCGGTTGTGGAAGCGACCGGGTAAATTGAGCGCGGAAACGTGCGGGGTCGCCGTTTCATCGAGGATCAGGTCGCAGTGGATTTCGTCGGAAACGACGATGAGGTCGTGCGCTTCGCAGAATTCGACGAGGCGGATCAATTCCGCTTCGGAAAACACCCGGCCGAGCGGATTCTGCGGGTTGCAGAGCAGGAAGACTTTCGTTTGCGGCGTGACCGCGGCTTCGAGACCGGCCCAGTCGAACGTCCACCGGCCGTCTTCGAAGACGTGATCGACGGCGATCAACTCCGCGCCGGCGTCTTTGTGGACGTTGAGGAACGGCGGATAAACCGGCGTGCAGGTCATCACTGCGTCACCCGGCTTGCAAAAGGCGCGGGCGGCGAGCGATAGCGCGGGGACCAAGCCGCCGAGGTGGACAATTTCCGACAGCGGCGTGTTCACGCCCATGCGACGGGCGAGGTAATCGAGCACGGCTTCGTTCAGGCCGTCGTGGGCCTGGGCGTAGCCGAAGATGCCGTGATCGACGCGACGGTGCAGCGCCTCCAAAATCTCCGGCGGCGAAGTGAAATCCATGTCCGCCACCCAGAACGGATCGAGTTCCGGCCGGCGGTCGAATTTGATGCAACCCGTGCCCTTACGAGCGATCGGCGTGTCGAAATCGAATTTCACGCGCCGGATGTAGCCCGGGAGCGGACGCGGGCAAATGATTTTCGGTGGGGCGGAAGTCTCCATCCTCCGTTCCCGCTTGGCTAGCCGCCTTTCCCGCCACTACAAACGGGCAATGACAAGCGTTGTTGAACTCCGTACTTCCGGGTCGCCTTTTGCCCTGATCAGCGACCGGTCCCAAACCCGATCGGTCGCTTAATGCTGTTGGGCAACGAATGACGCCCTCAGCTGACATTAACCGTAAATTGAAGGAGCTTTTGCATCCGGAACTGCGCCTAAAAAATGCATGACATTGTGACAGCTATCGGCTGCATCGTGCTTTTGATCACGATTCTCGGATGCATTCCATACGGGATCTGGGTCATTTACTCCATGTTCAAGAAGAAGTGGAAGCGGGTTGGTTTTCAGATCGCCATTCCTGTTGGGGTTTATGCGTGCTTGGCAGGGGTTTCGGCTCTTTCGAGCTCCAAGGCTCATGCCGAATATCTCGTTGGACTCTACGATGTCGAAGTAGAGCTTGGTCCGGCTATTTTCGAATATGACTCGGATCGGTCGTTCAATGGAGACGGCTATTCCTTTGCCGTCTATGAATTGCCCACAAACATTCGAAAGCGCTTCGAGTCGGCTGATGATCGGCTTCTGATGGAGTATCCCAAGCATCCGAACTACCGGGACCACTGGCAGTTCGAGCGCTGGCGTGAAGCACCGTTCGATGAAAAGTTTAAGGAGTATTTGGACTTCGCGTTGAGCCGCTATGACTCAGGCCACGCTTCCGAACTCACGAAGCATTTTGGGGCTATTCGCTCGGCATTGCAACGGAAGGGCACATTCTATGCGTTTTTCTACAATCGCCCATCAGGCTACTTGGGTGATGTCGACTTCTTCATCGTCGATCTCAGTGAAGGCCGTCTCTATTCAATTAATCACAACACATGAAGACCGAGGCGAACAAGACTTGCTGGAGGTAGTATTTTGCAAATATCGGTTCATTCGACCCAAACGTCCGCAAAAAACAACGTGAATGGGGTCGCGTGAATGGGGTCGGTTCCAAACTTCGAACTTTCGTGTTTTGGAAGATCCCGGTTTCCATTGAGGAAGTAACGTGAAGTCCAAACTAACTCTCAATGTTCGAAATTTGGAACCGACCCCCTGAATGACGCTTGAACGAAACTTCTCTTTCGTCTTCCGTTCCCGCTTGGCTCGTCTCCTTTCCGGTCATTACAAACGGGCAATGACAAGCATCGTCGAACTCTGTAATTTCGGGTCGCCTTTCGTCCTGGTCATCGGCCGGTCGGATAATACCCCCAAACCGGATCGGTCGCTTAATAATACTGTTGGGTAAAAACACAAAAACAGCACACAATGAAATCACGATATCTACTGATCTGGCTTCTGGTGCTCGTGCCGTCTCTCCTGATCGCGGATGGCTCACTGGACTACACTGCGGTCAATAAGGTGCTAAAACACTTTAACGCCTTCAAAGTCGATGGCATGGAGTGCGTGCCTCATTATATCAAGCCTGCTGATGGGGCAAAGCCCGTGGACATTGCTAAGGGAGATCATCGGCTTGCTAACGATAACGGTGATGTGATGCGGCTGAAGATCGAAGAACTGGCGAAGATTCCCAAAGTTGATCTGTCAGAAGTGGACAAGAAGATGATCAAGGATGGCTACTTGTATCGTCTTTGGATTCCGAAAGATCAGGCAAAGTTCCTGCCCGGTAGCCTGCGACATTCGTTGCCCCAGAAATCGATGATATTGGTGCCGGGTAGCGGAATTATCGAGAAGTCGGTAAAAATCCAATAATACAAGAAGCCGAACAAGCCGCGCCAGAGTAACCTCTATCAGCCGCCCAGTTTCGATGATTTTCCGTTATTCCAATCTCAATCCGATGATCGACGCTCGCCCTCACGTGCTTGATCAGTGGCGCGACGGTATTCCTGCCGGAGGTCGCTGCGGTCCACCAGAACCAATCAAATGAAAACCAAGGCGAACAAGCCGCAGCACCCAAACGCCTGACCTGTTCTCCCAAGAAATGAAGACGCGGCACGACGATCGCTATGAGGACGACGCGACTTCGAGCCGCGAAGTCGCGAGGCTGTATCGCGAAGCGATTTACGACGATGATCGCGAAGTGAGTCTCGCCCTGCTTCACTACCGGGGTGGGGAGGAGGAGTTTCGTCTCGGGAAGGAATATTGCGCGAGCGAGGATCCCGGTGATCGCGCGACCGGTGCCGACATTCTTGCCCAACTGGGCTGGTATGATCAGACTTTTCGGGACGAAAGCATTGAGATTTTGAGAGGGCTGCTGAGTGATTCAGACGTTTACGTCGTCTATTGTGCCGCTGTCGGATTGGGCCACCGTAGAGCGAAGTCCGCAATCCCAGACCTGCTCACGCTGGCTGCTCACTCCGACCCGCTGGTGAGATACGGCGTAGTTCTCGGGTTGTCGGGACATAAAGATGATCAAGCGATTGCCGCATTGATCCATCTCGCCGGCGACGAGGATCACGACGTCAGGAATTGGGCCGTGTTTGGGCTGGGAAGTCAGATTGATACCGATTCACCCGAGATTCGCGAGGCATTGAGACGGGCTCTGAACGATCCTGACCATGAAATCAGAGGAGAGGGACTTGTCGGTCTCGCGATACGAGGCGATTCTACGATTGTTCCTGAATTGTTCAACGAGTGGCGGGACAATGAAGTCAGTATCCTTAGCGTCGAAGCTGCTGAGGAGTGCCGCGACCCCCGCTTATATCACCGACTGAGGCAGTTCAAAGAGACCCTTTCGCTTGAGAATGATCCTCACTTTGCAAGCCGGTTGGCGGCCGCGATTGAAGCCTGTAAACCGGAGCGGGAACAAAGTGTTCTACCTAACGCCAATCCACCGCCATGACCTTGTATCAGAAGCTTTCAAATTGAATGGGCTTCCACTCGTCGGCTCGTTTCAAACTTCCCATAAAAAAACCGGCCGGCCCCTTTTGGAGCCGGCCGTTTTGTGAGTGCGATCAATGGTTCTGGAAAGCTCCGGAATCCGCGGATTAGCGGCGGCGGCGGAGCAGCCCGCCAAGCGAGAGCAGACCGAGGAGCGCCGCCGACGGTTCCGGAACGGGCGTTGTCGAGTATTCGAAGTTGCCTTGGTAGATGAACGTAGCAGACGTTCCGCCCGCTTTATTCAGTCCTCCACCCGCGACGATTCCCCCGTTGTAGGCGACGGCGGTGTTGACCGCTAGATCCGGTCCGGAGACCACCGTCCCTCCAATTGGCGTTTCATTGTGGCTGGTTCCGCTCACATTGCCCGTGTTCGCCACAACGCGATAAGTCGTGTTTGCCGCGAGCTCGATCGGGGTGTTCAATTGAATGAAACGGTAGTCCCCGACGAAGTTGGTCGTGCTGGTGCCGGCCTGTACCGAGCCCAGCAGGGTTCCATTGATGCCGGCGAGGTCGTAAATGCCCACTTGGGCGGTGGAATCCGCGACGCCATCGTGGCCGGGGTCGTAGTATCCCAGCGACACCACCCAGAGCGCGGTCGCCCCGACGGTAATATCATAGCCGGAAACGAAGTTGACCGACGAGCTGTCCCCCGTGGTGATGCTTTCACCCGTTAGGGAGAAGATCGCGCTTGCGGCGTGGGTGAGTGGGGCCGAGGCCAAGGTGAGTCCGATGGCGATGGCGGGCGTGATGATGCGCTTCATGAAGGGGTCAGTTGCGGGATTCGATCAGCTTTTCAAGGCGCTGCAGGCGCTCCTCCAACTTCGAGTTCGCCGTCTTGAGCTCCGAGATCTGCTGGTCCTTTTCGAGGGACTTCTTGCGCAGGGCCTGGATGGACGCCAGGGCGACACCGTCGGCGTCGGCCATGCTGATCGAGCGTTCGCTCGCGCCGAGTTCGAAGGCCTCGTGGAAGTCCTGTGCCATCGGTCCGACGTGGGTGACCGGCTCGCCCTTGTAGCTCCAGGTCTTCACCGGCACCATGGCGAGCTTCTCGAGGATTTTCTCGGGATCGACCGTGCCGAAGTTCTCCTTTCGCCCGACGTCGGACGAGCCGCTGAGGGTCCCGCCGGCCGTGAGGTTTCCACTGGAGTCCAAATTGAGGATGTTGAAGGTCGAACCGAAGGCACCGGGCTTGGAGATGAGGAGGGAGCCATCGCCACCGAACGAATAGGTCGCCGTCTGGCCGTCCTTCTGGATCACGAACGCGCCAGCGTCGGTCACCGTGACGTCCCAGCTCGATCCGGTGGTGGCCACCGTGTTGGACAAGCGGAGAGAGGTTCCGCCATCGTTGCGGCTGATATGGAGGTCCGCCACCGGGCCCGTGAGGCCCAGGCCGACGTTACCGCTGTTGGCGAGGTAAAGGGTGCTGGTGGGAGCGCCCGGCTGGATGCGGAACGGGAGCTTCGAACCGCCGGTCACGTCACGGACGAAGAAATTCGCTTCGTTTCCGGCCACGTCCCAGGTCTGCGCGGAAAAGCCACCGAGGTTGGTCTGCTCAAAGCGCATGGCGGGCGTGTCGTTGGCGGTTTGGTGCAGGCCGAGCGTCGGGCTTGCATTGCCGAATCCGACTTTTCCGCTGCTGGCCACGTAGAGCGAATTGCTGGGAGCGTTGGCTTCGACCGTGAACGGCGTTTTACTATTGGTGACGTCGTCGATGGAGAACCTGTTTTTCCCACCACTGGTGGTGTCGTTGGCGGTCAGTTGCCAATCGTTGCTGGGGAAAGCGCCGGTGCTCGTGTCCTCGAATTTGATCCGCAGGTTGTTTTCCTTCAGCCGGATCGTGTCGAAGCCGAAGCTTTCGTTGTTCACGGCGTCGAAGCCGACCGCGAGGCTGCCCTGCACGATCACGTCGTCGGCGTTGACAACGTCCGCATGGACGGGTGAGAGAAGAGCGGCTGCGGCTCCAGTAGCGAGAATAGTTGTTTTTTTCATTGTTTGATGGTGCTGGGGTTCCCATCGGACAAAAAATGTCTTAATGATGGCGGTGGGTTGTCTTTGTTAGAATGTCTTGAGGCAAGCCTATTTTTTTGAATGTCGTTAGAGCCGGATGTTCCTTCGCCGTTCACGACGGGCGAGTAAAGCCATCCGATTGTAAACTCCGTGTTTTCCGCTGGAGCGAGAATTGTCAACGGAGTGTAAAAAGGGGGATGATCGCGGTCGATTCCGGTCGATTGCCTGGACTGGCAAGGCTTTTTCCCCTTTGCTCCGTGCGAGTTCGTTGTAAATCCATGGCTGCTAGATACGTCGGTTTGGTATTTCTCGTGGTTGGCTTTCTGGCCGGCCTGTTGGTGCCTCGTGGCACGAATTTCGGTATTTCAAGAGATCCCGGTGATCAGGGGGAGTCCCGGGGGGAGGCACTTGAACGCAGGGTGAGCGAGCCACGGATAGGCGTTGGAGCAGGGGAGGACGAGTCCGCGCCGCTCGGCGGCCTGCTGGACCAGGCGTTCGCGGAATCGAGCGAATACAAGGGGACGCGCTGTTTGATCACCGCGCTCGGGCGGCATCGTCGTGAGACCGCCCCGCAGTTCGCGGCTTACTTTTCCGCGCTGTCGTTTTCGCGGGAGCGCGTTCAGCATTGGCGTTTGTTCTTTTCCTCCTGGGGGACGTTCGATGGCCCCGGCGCGTTGGCGTTCATCCAGAAGCGTTTCGATCAGCCCGAGCTGCGACAGGTGTTTTATGTTTCCGTGCTCAAGTCCTGGGAGCAGGGCGGGGATGGCGACCGGCTCGCGGAAGCCGGCGATTTGCTCATCGCCACTCCCGGTGTGACCGGCGATCTGGCGAAGGAATTCGTGAACAACCTGCTGGCGCGGGACCGGGCCAAGGGGATCGAGCGGATGATCCGGCTGAGCGATCCAGAGGCGGTGATGGAGATGGCGGGGCTCCAGTTGATGGAACTCGCCAAGGCGAATCTCGGCGTCGCGCTGGAACGGCTCGGCCAGGTGCAAGGGGAGGCGAAGCCGTATTTGACCGGTCAGTTGCTCAACGCCTGGTCGCTTTCCGACCCGCGCCGTGCGGTCGAATGGTTCGCCGCGCAGGGGCACCCGGCGATTTCGCCTGGCGACCTGAACGCGATGGCGGCGAATTACGTCAAGGTGGATCCGACCGCCGCGTTCGCCTGGATCAATGGCTTGCCTGACGCGCTTTACGGCGAATCGCTGTTGCGGCAGGCCGCCGAGGCATGGGCCAAGGTCGACCCGGCCGCCACCCGGACCTGGCTGGCGCAACAGCGGCCGACGGCGGAGCTGGACCCGGTGGTCGTGGCGCTGGTTCAGAATCTGTCGAAGGAGAATCCCGCGGGCGCTCTGGAGACGGCGAGCGCCTTGATTTACGATCCCGTCAAGAGCCAGGAAGCCTTCTTCGAGCTGGCCATGGACTGGAAGGCGAAGAGTCCCGCGGCGTTTGCCAACTGGCTGGAAAGCACGACGCTGGTGAGCTCACCGCAGAAGCAGCGCCTGCTCAGCCGGGAATTCCATGGCGATGGGGCGGCGGGCACGCCGGCCGGATCGGTCCCAGCCGCGGCATCGCACGACGGACGAAGCGATCGGTGAGCTAAGGCTCAAGATTGCCCGCCCCGCTCCTGCGCTTTCAGCCGCCGGTCCAGCACGAAGGGCCCGAATGGCAGCAACGCGGCGATGAAGGCGAAGACCGCTTGTTTAAAAGAAATCGCCCGGTCGCCCCATGCCTGGAAGATCGTGAACAGGAACAGGATAAAGAGGAGGCCGTGAGCCCAGCCGCCGTATTTCACGAAGAGCGGTTGGCCGGCGACGTATTTCAGCGGCATCGCCACGCCTAGTAGGAAGAGGAACGAAACACCTTCGGCTATCCCGACAAGAAGGAGCCGACGGACGGAGGGTGAGAGAGTGGGCTGGGACATGACGATGGATCAGGAAGGTGGCGCGCTCTCGCCGAGAGCGCTTCGGAGCCAGAGGGTGGTCTAAAAGTTCGGGCGAATCGAAGATTTCGACTCGCCCGAAAGAACGTCATTGCTTCGGGAGCTTCGAAGCGGCCTCGGCGAGGCCGCGCTACCTCAACGCGTTTTCGCGTCTTGTTCGATCCACGACCACAACGAGTCGAGACCGGCGGCGACGTTGGCTTTCGCCGCGGCGAGATCTCCGCCGGGAGCGGCTTTGCCGAAGAGGTAGAATTTGATCTTCGGCTCGGTGCCGGATGGGCGAACGGCGAAGCTGCGGCCGTCGGCGAGGTCGACGAAGATCATTTTTTCCTTCGGCAGCGAGTCGCCTTCTTCATCGAAAAGCTCCTGTGTTGCGAAGTCACGTACGCGGCTGACCGCCACGCCATCGACGGTCTGTGGAGGGTTGGCCGAATACGAGGTGGCGAGGGCGGAAATCTTCGCCGCGCCATCCGCGCCTTCCATCACCAGCGATTTGCCGCGTTCAAGGTGGTAGCCGAATTCGGTGTAAATGCCATCCAACAGCTCCGGCAACGTTTTGCCTTGGGATTTCGCGTAAGCGGCGACTTCCGCGAACATCACCGCCGCGCCATTGGCGTCCTTGTCGCGCACGGAGTCCGAGCCGAGATAGCCGTAGCTTTCCTCGCCGCCGAAAATGAAAAAGCGGGAGTATTCGAGGCGAAGCGCGCGCGTTTCAGCTTCGCTCAACGAGCGGTAGTCGCCTTCGATCTTCGAGGCTGGGATGGCCTGTTCGTATTTGCGGAGCTTTTCGGCGATGTATTTGAAACCGGTCAGCGTGTTGACGATGCCAATGCCGAAGCCGTGGGCGATCGCGGTTTGCAGTTCGGTGGTGACGTACGTTTTCACCAGCAAAGCGCGGTTGCGGGTGGTGTCGTTCAACCAGCCGAGATCGAAGCAGGTCTTCGTGCGATACCACGCCATCAGCGAACCGATCTGGTTGCCGGTGAGGAGCTGCATCTTGCCGGCGGAATCGCGGACCGCCACGCCCATGCGGTCGCAGTCCGGGTCGGTGCCGATGACGATTTCCGCGCCTTCCTTTTCCGCGAGATCGATCGCCATTTTCAACGCCGGGCCGTTTTCCGGGTTTGGCGATTCGACGGTCGGGAAACGGCCGTCCTGGACGTCTTGTTCCGGGACGGTGAGCACTTCGAAGCCCAAGCCGCGGAGCATCGGCACCACGATGTGGCCGCCGGTGCCGTGGAGGTTGGTGTAAACGACCTTGGTCGAGGCACCTTGCAGAAGCTGCGGCTGGAGCAGCAACGTTTTCAGGCGTTCCTGATAACGGGCGTCGAAGTCGGCGCCGAGAACGATGAGCTTGCCGCGTTCGGCTTCGGGCAACGCGTCGTAACGCTCGCTGGCGATCGCGTTCACTTCGGCGATCACGGCGGAAGCGTCCGGTTCGACCAGTTGCCCGCCGTCGTTGCCGTAGGCCTTGAAGCCGTTGTCGTGCGGCGGATTATGGCTGGCGGTGAGCACCACGCCCGCGTCGGCGCGCAGTTCGCGCACGGCGAAGGAAAGCTGGGGGGTCGAGCGGGGGCCTTCGAACAAGACGGCGTCGCAACCGAGGTCGGTGCAGGTTTTCGCGCAGAACTCGGCGAAATCGCGGGAGAAGTGACGGGTGTCGTGGGCGAAAACGAGCAGCGGCTTGCGGTCGGCGGCAGCGTTGCGTTTCGCGTGGGCGATCAGACCGCGGACCGCGCGGCCGACATTGTAGAAATTCATCGTGGCGGTGCCGACGCACGGATGTTCCGGCCGGTCGTTAGGACCGCCAGCGCCTTGTTCCGCGGAAGTCACCACGCGACCGATCGTGCGCCCGCGCAATCCGCCGGTTCCGAAGGCCAGCGTTTTGAAAAAGCGATCGTTCAATTCCGCCCATTCGCCGCGTTCGGCGAGTTCGGTCACGGCCCGGATCGCGAGGTCACCGGCCGACCCGGCCAAAAGCGCTTCGATGTTGGTCTGGGCGGCTGCGAGAAGGTTGCCGTCGGCTACAGCCGTGGCCAATTGGGCGGAAAGGTCGCTCATTTCGGGCGCGAGAATGGCAACCGGAGGGATCTTTTCAACCGCCAAGCCCAACGAAATCGGCCGGACGCGAATTTTCTCTTGGCTCCTGGAAACGCCCGCCCCGATGAATGCCCCGCCCATGCGAGATCTCCTCGATGCCGCTCTCAAGCGCCGCGCGAACCTGCTGACTCCCGAAACCGACGCCGTCCGGCTGGTCGATGGGGCGGGCGATGGTTTTCCTGGTGTCTATCTGGAAACGTTCGCTGGGCGTTGGCTCGTTTCGACCACACGCGGTGGTTTTCCCCGGGGTTTCGCCTGGGACGACCTGCCGGTGTATTGGAAGCGACTCGATCAGCATCAAAAGGATGCGCCGGTTCATGTCTCCGGTCCGGTGGTGGACGAACCGTTTCTCATCCGAGAAAACGGCGCGGCGTTCGAAATCTCGTTTCAGTCCGGTTATTCGCAGGGGATTTTCCTCGATCAACGCGACAACCGTCTGGAAGTCCGTCGGCGGATGAAGCCGGGTTTGCGCTTATTGAATACCTTCGCCTACACCGGCGCGTTTTCGGTCGCGGCCGCGCTGGGCGGGGCGGAAACGACGACGCTCGATCTCTCCCAGCCATATCTGGATTGGGCGAAGCGCAATTTTTCCCACAACGGCCTCGATCCGTCGGCGCATCACTTCTGCAAGGGCGATTCGTTCCATTGGTTCCGTCGCTTCGCGAAACAGGGGCGGACATTCGACGCCATCGTGCTCGATCCGCCGACCTTTTCCCGGGATGAAAAGGGCAAGGTCTTCCGGGTGGAAAGCGACTACGGCGAGCTTGTTTCGCTCGCGCTCGCCTGCCTCGCGCCCGGTGGCTGGCTGCTTTGCTGCACGAATTGTCGCAAACTCACCGACGAACAGTTCGACCGGCAGATCCTGGCGGCTTCGCCGCGCAGAATGAAGCTGACCCACTCGCCGATGCCGGAGGATTTCCCGGAAGAGCCTTATTTGAAGTCGGTTTGGGTGGAGCGGTAAGTAAGGAATAGGTCCTATGGGTCTTAGAGGCTGTCTGAAAAATCGATCGTGGGCGGATTTTGACCTGTACTAGCGGGAGAAGGTATTGGAGAAGCTCGCGATGCGCGAGTATCCAAGCAGCCTTA